>Ga0208497_1000073_pt1 | contig 54574 bp, 65 predicted proteins | sample CryBogCBE25Aug07_FD_184555 | JGI IMG/M metagenome (GOLD analysis project Ga0208497, IMG submission 184555) | Freshwater microbial communities from Crystal Bog, Wisconsin, USA - CBE25Aug07 (SPAdes) | ecosystem: Environmental > Aquatic > Freshwater > Lake | place: Crystal Bog, Wisconsin, USA...
CCAATATTTCCTTGATCACCAACACTACCTTGGAAGCCAGCAGAACCCTGATATCCAACATCACCCTGATATCCTGTAGCACCAATGGAACCTTGGAAACCTACAGAACCCTGAAAGCCACCTGACCCCTGATAACCAGCAGACGATGATGCACCCGATGATCCTTGATAACCAGTGTTACCAAACGATCCTTGGAAACCAATCGAACCTAAGTATCCAGTATCACCAAGCGATCCTTGGTAACCAGATATGCCTTGATTACCTACACTACCTTGAAATCCAATACTACCTTGGAAACCTACTGAGCCTTGGTAGCCAGCTGCTGCAGAAGCTCCAGAAGAACCTTGATATCCAACGCTACCAATAGAACCTTGAAAGCCTAAAGAACCTTGGAAACCAGCACCAGCAGCGCCGACAGAGCCTCTATATCCAGAAGATCCTTGGAAACCAATGTTACCTTGAAGTCCAGTTGGACCAATTTGTCCACCAGATCCTTGAGCTCCTACAGAACCTTGATAACCTGTACCACCTAAATTACCTATTGATCCAGCAAACCCAGCCGATCCTTGATAGCCAACATCACCTTGTGTACCAATATTACCTTGTGAACCCTGGAAGCCAACTAAACCTTGATCTCCTTGACTACCTTGGAAACCTATAGTTCCTTGGTTACCAATGTTACCTTGAGAACCTTGGAAACCTATTGAGCCTTGATAGCCACCAAAAGATGCAGAACCTTGGAAGCCAACAGATCCTTGATATCCTACAGATCCTTGGCTACCTGTTACACCAACAGATCCCTGGAAACCAGCAGATCCATTATATCCTTGTGAACCAGCATAACCTGTTCCAGCAAAATATCTTACTTCAACAACAGAGTTTAGTGCAGGTGCTGTTGTTAGTGTTAAAGTATTTGAGTTGCTAATGTTGTAATCTAATATAGGTGTTTGTAACAATCCATTAACAGAAAGGAAGATGTTGCCTGGTTGAGCCACAACATTCTTTAATATAAAAACTGTCTGATTGGAAGATGATGTTTGTGTTTCCATATCATAAGGAACACCAACACCAGCAGAACCTGTATAACCAATACCAATAGATCCTGTGAATCCAATACCAATCGATCCTGTGAAACCAATAGATCCAGTATAACCTGTTGAACCACCTGGATCACCTACAGAACCTTTGTAACCAACTGATCCTGAATATCCAACGGCAGCAATCGTGAAGTATCTAACTTCAATATTAGTATTGTTAGGAGGAATTACAGTAAACGAAAGTGTATTTCCCGATACAGTATAGTCTGTTACAGGAATCTGTACCAATCCGTTGATGGTAACAATAATGTTACTCTCATTAACAATGGAATAGTTCATTGTAAATGAAGAAGTAGATCCTGTTCCAATAAATGTTTGGTTATCTTGAGGAGCTCCTACAGGACCTTGCAAGCCTATACCAACAGAGCCTGTGTAACCTATCGAACCTGTATAGCCTACTGAACCCCAGTATCCTGTTCCAGGCGTACCAGCAGAGCCTTGATAACCAACAGAACCTCTAAACCCCTCGGTAATTTCAAAATATCTTATCTCTATTTCAGAAAGGTTATTAGGAACAAAATTAAAGTTGACATTAGTACCAGATACAGTATAATCAGTTATTGGAATCTGAATAAGACCATTGATAGCTACTATGATTGCTGCTTCAAATGGAACACTATTCTTCATAGTGAATGAAGTTGAAACACCATCACCAACAAATACTTGATAATCAGAAGGGGCCCCTACAGGACCCATCGAACCTGTATACCCAGCTCCTCTAGAACCTGTATATCCAATAGAACCAGTAAAGCCTAAAGAACCAATATATCCCACACCAGCAGAACCTTGGAAGCCTACAGATCCTTGATATCCTTCAGATCCAATCTCTCCAAAGTATCTAAGTTCTATGATTGCAGAGTTAATTGGAGTAAATGCAAATGTTATATTTGTTCCTGATACAGTATAGTCTGTAGTAGGTATTTGTAACAAGCCATTGATTGTAACCAACACATAGTTAGGATTGGAAACGGATTGTGACATTGTGAATGAGTTGTTGGTACCATCTGCAGTTATAGATTGACTACTTGTAGGAGCACCTGCAGGACCTGCAGATCCTGTATATCCTGCTCCCGCTGAACCCGTATAACCTAATGAACCTGTATATCCTATTGTTCCTGCATAACCAATAGAACCAGTATATCCAGATGTTCCTGAAGAACCTGTGAATCCTATACTACCTTGATAACCAACAGATCCCATTGAACCAGTATAACCAGAATCACCTAGCGATCCTCTATAACCAGTCAATCCTTGAGCAATGCCAAAGAATCTAATTTCTATTGCTGAATTGGTAGAAGGAACAAACGTAAAGGTTAAAGTAGTTCCTGATACTGTATAATCTATTGTTGGTGTTTGTACAATACCGTTAATAAAAACAAATATGTTGTTGGGATCTGTAACAGGAACATTCATTGTAAAGATTGAATTGACACCATCAGCATTGATGTATTGATTGCTTGTTGGTGCTCCTACTAAACCTGTAGAACCAGTATAACCAGCTCCTCTAGATCCAGTATATCCCATACTTCCTACATAACCAGAATCACCTGTTGATCCTTGAAATCCTTGTGAACCTTGATATCCAGCAGAACCTTTGTATCCTGTAGTATCATCAGTTGAATAATATCTAACTTCAATCTCTGCTGTTGAAACTGGTGGAATAGTAAACGTCAACGTACTTCCAGCAACCGTATAATCTATATCAGGAGTTTGTACAAGGCCATTGACCACTGTAATAACATTTACAGAGTTAGCCGTCGACGTTAGCAATGTGAATTGAGTATTGCTGCCGTTGCCAATTAAATTTTGATTTTGAATTATTAAAGACATTCGTTGCCTGATTAATTGAATTGATATATATTATAGATTACAAGTGTTTTTATTTATGTGTTTGGAATGGTGAATTTGAGATGAAAAAACCTTCTATTGTTATTATAGATTCGATTGGATTGGTATATGATGGTAACACGATTAAGAATCGTGCACTTGGTGGATCCGAATCTGCATTGAGCTTGATTGCCAAAGAACTTGTATCGATAGGGTTTGACGTATCTGTATATAACCATTGCACTGATACAGATTGTAGTCCTGGTACATATGATGGTGTGAAGTATAAGCATATTAGTCATATTGATAAATGTGAAAAACAATATGATGTTATGATTTCATCTCGTTGCATTACTCCATTCGTACCAAAAGAACTTCAAGGACAAATAGAAAACTCTACCAGATATCCTTATAGTTTGTTTGATAATGTAAGAGAGGCAAGCAAGCACAAGATATTGTGGATGCATGATACATTTATTTGGGGTGATCCATTTGTCGAGAAGTTGCTAGTCAGTAATTACATTGATGAATTGTTTACACTATCTGATTTTCATACATCATATGTCACGAATTGTTGGCACGGTGGTGATCGTCGTAACTTTGAAGTACTAAAGAAGAAGATCTATCAAACACGTAATGGTATTGTTAAGTATTTTGAAGAAACAGATATTACTAAAAAAGATCCCAATCTTTTTGTATACGTTGCATCTGTATCAAAAGGGTTGAAGCCATTACTTAATAATGTGTGGCCACTTGTAAAGTTGAATCTTCCTGATGCAAAGCTAGTTGTGGCTGGTGGTTATTATAAGTTTAGCTCAACAGCAGAGCCAGATCAGCAGCAACGTGAACTAGAAGATCTTGCGCAACAAGAGCAATATAAAGATCTGGATGTTTCTTTTACTGGAATTATTCCACAGAAACAAGTTGCAGAGTTGTTCCAATCTGCCAGCTTCTTTATCTTTCCTGGTGCTTTCCCAGAGACGTTTGGTATATCGGCACTTGAGTCGTTGTATTACAACACACCTCTCTTGACTGTACGGTTTGGTGCACTTGAAGAGACTGCCATAGAGTCTGCATGTTACCATCTAGATTATGCAATTGAACCAAACAACCTATTTCCTAATATCGATCCAGCTAAACAAGCTCGTGATTTTGGCAAGATGGTATTTGATGCCTACAATAACAAATATCTCCACCAGCAAAAGATGTATGCGTGCAATATTGTAAAGGACATTGCTGGCTGGGATACTGTTGCATTACAATGGAAACAACATATCTACAAGAAGCTTGGTTTGTATCTTCCTGTAGAGGATTTCCGTAAAGTATCCTATATCAATGACCGTGTACATAAAGTATTTGGTCGTAGGTTTAGCAATCCAGAAGAATGGAATAGTTACAAAGTATCTTCTGAGCAACGTATTAATATTATAACACCATTCTACAACGCATTCGACTACATTTTAAGATGTATTGATTCTGTTGCATCACAAAATTATGATAACTGGCATATGTACTTGATTGATGACAATAGTAATGATACTAGTCTCGATCTTGTTGTTAATTACATTAAGTATATGTATCCACACCTAATTGATAAATTTACCGTAAAACATAATCCAGAAAACTTTGGTGCTGTGTATAATCAAATTAGCATGCTAAGGATTATATCTGTGGATGAGCCAGATGGTGATGATCACATTGTAATGTTACTTGATGGTGATGACGCTCTCATCAACGACAATAATATTTTTAATTTTTACAATAACCTTTATGCTCAAGGCAAGACAGATTACTCATATGGTAGTTGCTGGTCAGAAGTAGATGATATCCCTCTTCAGGCTCAACCTTATCCGAAAGCAGTGAGAGATACAAAAGGTTACCGCAGTTACAAGTTTAACTGGAATATGCCTTATCCTCATTTGAGAACATTTCGTAGAGGACTAATCAATAATATATCTAATAATGTATTTAAAGATCATGATGGCAAATGGTTTAAAGCGGGTGGTGACAATGCTACGTTCTATAACATCCTAGAGCAAGCAGATCCAGAAAAGATTACAGTCGTGTCTGACATTGTAATGCTTTACAATGATAAAAATCCACTAAACGATTATAAAGTTAATAGTCAACAACAGAACTGGAATGCTGCACAAGTCCTTAGCAAGGGTGTAAAGCTGGAAAAGATAGAAGTAAATTCAACAACAAAACAATTAGACCCAAAAGTGGAAATGGTTCGCACTAAAGATATAGTAGCAAGGAACATTATGTCAAAAAAAAAGATTCTAATAGCAATTCCAACGGCTAAGAACATTGAAGCAACTACGTTTAAGTCAATCTATGACCTTATCGTACCAGAAGGATACGAGACACAGTTTCAATTCTTCTATGGATACAATGTGGAACAAGTACGTAACTTAATTGCTGATTGGATAGTTAAAGGATCATACGACTATCTACTTGCAATAGATTCTGATATATCTTTTGCTCCTGACACATTGGTTAAGATGATCAATCACGACGTTGATGTTGTATCTGGAATATACATCCAGAGGTTCCACGATCGTCATGTGATTGAAATCTTTGAGGCTAATGATAAGGGTGGTTATAACCACATGCCATATGAGAAGATTAAAGATAAAGGTCTTGTTCAGGTAGGTGCTGTTGGTATGGGCTGTGTTCTAATTAAAAAGCAAGTTATGGTTGATATTGGGTATCCACAATTTGTCTATAGAACTGCTTTAGATCACAACGAGACCTTCTCTGAAGATCTAGACTTCTGCCACAAGGCTAATCAAAAAGGATTCAAGATCTATGCTGACTCGAGCATACTCTGCGATCACACAGGTTCGTATGTATATAAAGTTTAACGAGTTACACTTGGATTGACAGTGACAAAGCCACTAAGCAATTTGGAAACAATTCCTGTATTGCTTGTTAACTCCAAATCATAAACGTATCTTGGATTTGTTAATAGTGATGATGTGTGTGAATTCACTGTCATCACTATTTGTCCATTTGCTGAGCTAGTCATGTCTAGTACTGCAGAGTAAAATACATTAGATGAATATGAAGGTCTAATCTGCGAGTTAGCAGTGTAAGAAGAAAGATTAATAGTATTACCAGATGAATTTACTACATGAACAAAGTAAATAAAATCAGAACCCTGGTCAATTGTAAGGTTTGTAATAGCGGACATTTTACTTCTTCTTTAATTCGTCAACTTCTTGCTTCAACTCTTTGATAGCTTCGATTAACAATGAAACCAATCTATCATACTTGACAGCTTTGAAGCCATCATCACGCGTAGCAACGATCTCTGGAAGGATCGCTTCAACTTCCTGAGCAATAACACCAACATCGTGCTTTCTTACAAAGTAACCATCTTCACCACCACACTCTTCAATGTATTGATCTGACCAATCAAACTCTACGCCATTCAAGAACATTACTTTGTCTAACGCATGTTCAATGTTTGTGACGTTTGTTTTTAATCTTGCATCAGAGCTATAATATGCGGTAATGTTATTTGTGGCTCTAATTTCACCAAGATTACCAGATGCAGGAGTACCAACACCCAAGCTATACAATTGCTGAATTGTCGAGTTGCCTGGAAGAGGAACAGCAGCCCAATATGTCTTACCAGTACCATCTGCAGTCAATACTTGTGAAGCAGTACCTGTAATTGAAGGAAGCGTAAGAGTATAAGAGCTTCCTGTAGTATTAGCTTTTAATGTCACACCACCACTAGTAAGACCAGCAACACCCAAACTACCATATACAGTTACGTTAGATGTGAACGTGGTATTGCCCAATGAGAAGTTGTTAGAAGAAATATACCCAGAAGATGTTGAAATGCTAAGTGGTACCTGTCTAGTGAATAAGTTAGCAACACCAGCTGTACCATTTACATATGTGTAGTATTGAAGAACATTTGTACCTAAATGTAGTGCGTCTGCAGAAGAACCATATGTAATTAAATTACCATCAACAATGTTTCTTGATAACCAGACACTTGTATCACTTGCTTGATACACGAATGCTGCGTTGGAGTTCTTCATAACACTTGGATATGCAGGGAAAGATGTAGGCCAATAGCTTGTGGCAAAGTAATGTGATGCTACACCATCATTACCATATACTTCTACGTTACCATTGGATGTAAGACCATTGTCAAAATAGTTATACAAACCAGAAAATTGCATATTAGCAGTGAATACTATTGGAGCTCCATTAGGAGGAGCAGCAAAGCTACCAATTAAATTGCCGTGGATATTATTAGCATAAACGTCAACTGTAGAAATACTAGTTGAAGTAATATTTGTATTAACAATCCATGTACCTAGTGGTTGTGAATAAATTATAATACCATTTCTACTAACATATGTGTTTGCTTGATTATCACCAAACGTGGCATTGCCTGATGCTGTAAGAACACGAGTGTTTAAATTATCTGCATATGCAGTTGTGGTTGAAAAAGTCGTGTTACCAAGAACAGCTCGTGTTGTAAGATAAAGACTATCAGATGAAACATTGGATCCTCTGATAGAAGTATTACCAATGGTCATTAATGTCTGTGTATATGAAGTGCTGCCAATTACCATACCAGCACTAGAAATTAAAACATTCTGAGTAGGTGATGATTGTACAGTTACAAATGATGCATTGACAGTTATGTTAGCAGAGGATCCACCTACTGTTAATACTGTATTGGCAAATAATGAGTTGGAATGATACATTCCAGTGATGTAGGCATTGCCTACCGCTGTATTGGAATTAACCGTGACACTATAGTTGTTAACAGCAACGATAGCTTGGTTGGTTTTTGCAATCCATTGACCAAAAGAATCTGATACTGTGTTTACTGTCGAAACTTGTATAGTCATTTATTTTTTTCCAATAACTTTAGAAGGAGGTCTTTAATTTCAGATTGATCTTGTTTAAGTTGATTAATCTGTTCCACCATATTATTTATTTGTTCTGAATTGTTTGCTTTGTCATTTGCATTGGAAGCATTCTTTCTTTGTAGCCAATAAACATCGTGTGCCTGTCGATCGACATTTACTATTCCACTCTGCTTCAATACAAATTTACCTTCACTCATTGAAGCAATGCAATCGCTGCAAGTGTTTTAACTGTAGGTACTTTAATTTGGTCTGAAGAAGTCAATACCATTTTAATTTGGAAGTTATCAAACCCAACAAATGATGCACCTGTAGTATTATAGTAAGTCAAGCAATTTGCTGTTGCATTTGAACCAATATCTGCATTAGGATCCATGTAAGCTATTGTTTGATTTACAACAGTATTGCCTACAGCCATCGTGTAAGTATAGTCATTAAAATCCGTCTTGTTCTTTGGTGAACTAAATTTGGATACTTGAGAAGGATCCATTACCATCTTAGACCATGGATTATATTGAATTACATTACCATCATGATTATTCTTAAATCTACCATAGACAACAATGTCTGTTCCTGCTGGTCTATATCCAGTGACATACACCTTGAAATCTTCTGCTGTAATATCCATTGAAATTGTTTGAGAGATATATTTGTTTAATGCATCACCATATCTTGTTGATTCATTATCAAGCAAGTTGTTGATGTTGTTTTCAATAAAAGTGACAGCCTTTGTACCAAGATCAATTACAGGAGAAGCATATTGAGATGCTGTCTGGAGATTGATTACGATAGTAGAAGATCCATTTGCACCATATCCACCAATTGCAACTTCATTGGAGTAAGAAAGAATAACTCTTTCATGATCGTTTAAATCATATCTAGTTTCATTTGTCACATAAGAAGCTGTTTGATTAGTATCATATGCATAATACCCATCAGAATTAGCAGTACCATAATGAGCCATGTTTGTAGATGTGCCTGATGGTTCTACCAACGTAAACTTAGGAACCAAAGATTGGTAATGTTGATCTACTATTGAAATTAAGTTAGCCGTTGCAATCATATTGTTAGGTGTGAGAAGGGAAGCATTACTATACTGCTTAACTCTAAAGAAATTCAATATAGGATATGTAGTAGTATTGAACAAACCATTAGTATTCTTAATTTCAACAAATTGTGAAAGTTCATTAAATGATGAAACAGTACCATAAGGATAGATGCTAGTGTTGCTTAGAATCTGAGCTGTATTGGAAGTATTAGCAGCATACACGACGTCACCAACTGCCAATCCAATAGAACTATTGGCTCTTTGATAACTAGTTAACTGAAGATAATCAGTAGGATTATTTCTAAACACTAACTTGGCATTAGTATTATTAAACTTTGCTCTATAAAGATTAAATTTAAAGTTTTGTGAAACAATAGGAATCCATGTTTGTTGGTTTGAAGATGTAAACAAGGTTCCAGAATAAGGTTGTGATGTAACAGGAATTCCTGTTAGAATATCTGTACCACCAACAGAAGAAATCCACAAAGCATAATCAGGATTATTAGAGTCAGGAAGAACATAGAAGGAATATAACTTAGTAGTATCCAATACAAGTGGATTAACAAACGTAAAGATTGTCTCTGCTGATGAATCATCACTAACAGTAACTTGATTTGCATTCAAGTGTACGCCACCAAGAATTTGATTGGTATCAGGATAACCATTGTTGGTTGCAACGACAGCTAACGTAACACCTAATACTGAACTTTTAGCTTTAAAAAACACACCGATACTTGTTAAGTAGGTTGCAGGTATACCCACAGTTTGTGAATCTGCATTGAGGTTGCAGGTATACCCACAGTTTGTGAATCTGCATTGTTGTTTAAATAAAAATTTTGTGATAATGCGTCAGCCATTAATTAATTCCTAAAACCTTGTTTCTTCTTTTATATGTATAGTAATTAAATCTATTACAATTAGTCACCACCACCACCATCACCCTGGCCACAACCAATGCCACCATTGCCAGGATCACTACCTTGGCAACTATTGCCATCGCTACCACGACTACCACCACCACGTTCATCGTTACCACCATCGCTTTGAGGTGGTGGATCGATATGTGTAGTATAGTTTGATGTGGTTTGAGATGTAGTTGTATTCCAGTTAAATGTAGGTTGAATGATTGATAGTGAATCACTTTGTCTAGTAATTGATTGTGCAGATGCTGTATAGGTCTGTGTTGCTGAAGTAAGAATACCACCAGTATCAGCCAAATCTTGTACGTTAGTAAGAACAAAAGATCTTTCACCTGTTCTAAACATACCTGCAGGCAAATTAAATATTAAGTAAGCCATACCATACATATTCGAAACAATTGGATCACCATAATTACCATTCTTCAATAGAAGAGCTGGTGCTCCACCAGCACCCAATTGGCCACACTTAGATCTATCAACGTTTCCGTTTTCATCTGCATAGATTGGATTTACATATGCTGGTGCACAATATTGTGACACTGGTACCTTGTCAAAGAATCCATATAGAGTGTGACCTGGCATCATACCTGTAGCATAAATTGCAATTGTTCTTGAATTCATATAAGGAAGATTGGTAACATTTGTAACAAAGTCACCTAAATCTTGTGATACTGGGTTTGCTGCAGCTGTTACTGCTAGATCTTTTACAGTAGTGGTAGAAGTTTGAGACCAGTAGTTAGTAGTTGATGTGTGCGCAGTCAATACAGGCTTAGCAGCAACAGTGCTAATATCCTGTGTAGTGATACCAAGACCCGATGATAGTAGGTTTTGGAATGAATCTACTTCATTAACAGTAATATTTTGAGGAGCTGCTTGTACTGTATCAATATAATTATCATAGTTAGGATTCAAAGCAAGATCACCCATGAATGAGTAATAACCCTCTGCAGGATTTCTATATGTAGTAGCAGTAGGATTGCCTTCCATCTTTTCTTCAGAGTAATTAACTAAACCAAGTCTTCCTCTTAAACTGTATCCGCTGCTTTGTGAGGCAACCAATTGGTATCTTGATAATGATGTGGTGTATCTAGGACGTGCCATAGATGCAGAAGAATCAATTGCTATTCTAAATTCAGGATCACTAATGTCACTCAAAGAAAAATCATTGAATGGATCTGAAAAGATACCAGTCTTAAATCTTTGGATACCTGTTTGTGTATTGGCTATTGATAGTGATGTAGCATCTGTATCCAATGCTTGCAAGACACTATAATACTCTAATCTAGAAATTCTAGAATCCAATCCACCTATTTGTTTCATAGTATAGCCTCTTAGCGAGGTAGTATCTACTTTAACGGCTAGGTCAGGTCTGTTGTATGTCATTTTATTACTGTGCTTCTGAGAATGTTAGAGAAGGATATGGTGGTACGTATATCTGAGCTAGATTTAATCCTGTTTTATTTAGGGTAGGTGGCTGTGGATGTTCTGCTGAAGCACCCATTCTAGCAATAAATTGTGAACCACTTGTAAGAATTAAATTATCAAATCTAGGTAGGTAATATGTTGCACTATAGTTAAACTTACTATCTGGGTCAGGGATGATGTTATACCCACTTGATATCCATGAACCATTTTTGGTTCCATTGTTTAAAGCTGGATCCTGAGTAGCAAGGTTAACATTGTTTGTAATTACAGCTGTGTTAGCCATTACAGGTCTTGTATCAATGAAGTTTCTTAGATCATATGATACGCCAGATACTGATGTATAGATTGGAATTTGAGCAGTTGCAATTGCATATAGATTAGCTGTATTAACGTCATCTATTGGATATGAATCTACTGAGTAGAAACCAGCTTGTGTTGCAGTTGTGTTAGGTGTGAAGCAATTTAACTTAACCAATAACACAGAAGTATTTGTCAATGCACCATTGTGAGAAGGAAGTAGACTCAATTTTGCATTGCCGTAGAAAGCATCTCTTTGGCCATTGTCAACACTGAACCATGTACCGTAATCAGGATTGTTTGTGTTTGCTGTAGAACCAACATATACGTTAGCAACACCAAACACATCTGAGATACCTAAAGCCCAAGGACCAGTAGTACCACCAAGATTTGAACCACAATTAATGATTACATATTGGCCTTTATTTACTACCTTGCCTGTAGGATTGGCATTAGATCTGAATAATGGAATTTGTCCATATACATTATATGTGTTAACATCAAGAGCTGTACAGATGTTCATTGTCATTGATGTGGTGCTATCCTGACTGATTGTGTTTCCAGAACCAGTTAAGTTAATTGCTTCACCCTGCTTAAAGAACTGTTGGACAGTAAGTGAACTACCAAGAACATTTGGTGTAGTTACGAAGCTTACCGATGTAGCATTGGTAGAACTAATCGTCACAGGAACAGATGTACCTGTGGAATCTGTAAGCTGTAATGAAGCACCAGGATAAAGTGTAGAAGAGAATGTTGGGTTAGAAGCACTTACTAGATATGAACCACCTGTTGTAAGAGCGATTGAAGTACCAAACACAGCAGGTATATCTGCCACTGTAATTGAGTTTGCAGAGTTTATTGATGAAACCTTGGTTTGGAATGGTGTGCTTCCTGTTGTATTAGAAACATACAATACTGTACCAACTGTTAGTGGAGTTGTAAATTGCGTAGGAGAAGTGATTGTTTGTCCTACGATTCCAACCTTAATATTGGTTCCTACTGCTCCTGGCACACTTTGTAGTGTAATTGAGTTAGCACTATTAATGCTGGCAATATAGCTATATGAATGCTTTGAGTAATCTGAAGATGAGTTAGCAACCAAAATAGGTTGACCAATCTGAAGATTGTTTGGTGAACCAGTAAATGATGTTGGACTAGTCAATGTTGTAGAAGAAGCCTTCAATACAATCGTACCATTGCTTCCACTTATAGAAGGTGGAGTTGTAAATGTTACTGAATTGCTACTATTAATTGTACTAATGGTACTATAAGAAACGCCACCAGTGCTATTAGCTACTGTTACAACTTCACCTTGAACCAATGTGCTGGTAAAGGATGATGGGCTAGTCAAAGTACTTCCATTAATACCTACTGAGATATTACCATTACCACTGACTGTAGAAGGAGCAGTAAGAATAATAGAGTTAGGAGAAGGGACACTCTTTACAATATTGTAAGAGAACCCACCAGTTGTATTAGAAAGTATTATTGAACTACCTTGCTGGAAGTTTTGAGTAAAGTAAGTTGGGCTAGTAACAACTGTATTACCATTGATTGAAGCAGAAAGGCTAGCACCATAAACTGGTGAAGCTGTGGTAAGAATCAATGCTGTTGAGTTGACAACTGAAGAGATTGTATCATTAAAATACGAAGAAGAGGTATTAGAAATTAGAATTGTCTGGCCTGCTGACAACCCAGATGTAAATGGTGTCACACTTGTAATAACTCTTGGGTCTTGTACGAGATTAATATTCCATGCAGAGTATGAAGTGGAATAACCTACGATATTTTTACTAGCATTGTTTGCTAGATGAATGGCAAAGCCATTAGCTGTACTTGCACCAGGTGTGAAAGTCTCAACGCCAGTGATTGTAGTACCATACGATACAGTTGTGTTGGATAAAACTACATATGTTCCTACTGTAGGAGACGAAGAAGGAGGGTTAGCAGCGACGATTAAGCTCTTTGCGTATGTGCTTAGTCCTTGATTTTGTGAAGCTACAGTTGGTGTTGTATACAACCAAGTTGGATCATAAGAAACACTAATGGTTCCTGCTGGTCCAGTAACAGATGGTGTTGAATCCAAAGTTATTGATCTACTGCTATTAACTCTAGTAATTTTATTATAAGATGTAGCACCTGTTGTATTTGCAACAATAACGTGATAACCTGCTGAAACTTCAGCTGTTGGAATATCATCTAAAAATTCTCTGGCACTATTAATGGTATTTCCAGAAATTGTACCAGTTGTAGTGAAGGTACCAGTTAGGACAGCAGCATTAGCAGTGATTACACCAGTTGCACCAGCATTAATAACAGCATTGTTAACTAATGAGTAGCTTGTAATCGTAGCATTAGATATAAGAACATTTTCTGGAATACTACCATTTGTAATTAACGTGCTGTTAAGCACTACACCGTTATTAATAATTGTATTGTTTAATACCGTACCATCTGTAATAAGAGTTGATGAAGGAATTGCACCATCAGTCATTAGAGGTTGTGTAAAAGTATCTTGTGCAAATGTTATGTTTACATCCAATGATGTACTATCATCAAGGAATCCATCACCATAACTGAAAATATCTGGACCAGGAACAGTAAAGTTTGCTGTTGCACCAGTCATAGTCTGAGTAAGAGATGCTTGAAGAGTGGGTCTATAATAGAATGATGTATTATTCATTCCAGCATTGCTTACCAAGGAATCTAAACCACTAACACCTGTATCGTATATTGGAAGGCTAAGTGTTGGTTCTTGAATAATAGCAATACCCTTCAACGAATCAAGAACGATATCAGCATAGAAGGCACCATATGTGCTTGAATAAGCATATAGGCTTCTAATGTTTGCAGGATTTCCAGTTAACTGGATATTGCAAAGATACATTTTATATTGAGCCTCAGGTGTTCCTTTTGTGCCCTGATAGTACTTAAACGCTCTAATGTTTGCAGTACCAATCTGACGACCAGCTGGTTGAAATACAGGAGGTAATGAAAGAGCAGTTCTCGGTGCATCATAAAGAATAACTTCTTCAAGGCCTTGTACATCTGGTGTACCAGCAACCTCATTTACAATATAGTAGTTACCAAGGCTAAGAGATAGCACATCTTGGTTAATTGATTTAGTAAAGATACCTCTTGGAACTTCAACGGTGCTTGTGCCTAATGTCTGTACTCTATAACCATCAACATAGGCAGTGCCTGATGATATAGAATACAAGAAAGTTTCATTGTTTGCAGAAGGAACAACGTTAACAGTAAATGGTGTTACAATAAAATTACCAGCTGTTTCCAATTGTTGAGTAGCAATAGTGTCACCTAATGTGCTTAGCTGTGGAGTGCTCTTGTTTAAGATTACTTGACCAGTTCCTGTATCAAACTTAACAATCACGAGGAAGTTGTTAGGAACAGAAACAGCTGTATTTGATGAATCATAGAATACTGGTCTTGGAACCAACTTCAATCTATATGCACCTGGTGCACTATAGTTAGAACTTCCTTGTGAATTATCAAATAACGATGTATCATCATAAGGAGTAATGATTTCTTCTGATGTATCAAAACCAACAACAATACCATTTTGGTTTGAAACATGCTCGCTGATAATGAAATTGTCTGGCATAGATTCAATAAAGAATCCTTTCTGGTAAATGATACCAGGACCAACATGCATTCCATAACCTGTAGCAAGAGCATTAACAGTAGAGTTAGAAGTAAGTGTATAGATTACACCTAACTTATTAGCTGGGTTCAAAGGACCCTGTTTGCTTTGATTGCCACTATAAACATCAATCTGTTCTGATGTTTGGCTAAATGTAGTAGAGCTATTGTTACCTACGTTTAGATACTGTACATATGCTCTATTAGAATAAGGAGCCTGTGACTGTGCACCATAATATGCTCTGAATACAGAAGCTCTTAAGCCTGATGTATTAGAAACAAGCAAGAATGAATTTGATGCATTGACAATGTTATTAGATGTATCAAAAGCAACGTCAGTATAATTCAAAGTCAATGTGGTGAAATCAAGAGTAGAGCTGTTGCTATCAACAAATTTAATCTGCTGCATATTAGGATACGTTGTGAAGTTACAACCTTCAATAACAGAACCATCCTTGTATATGCTATTACCAAAACTAGAAACTTGATTCTGAAGAATAGTCTGAAGCTGGGTTAACTCTCTCGCCTGGACAGCTGTTCCTGGACGGAAAAGTATTCTATAGTATTGATTATTTGGATCATAATCATCATAGAATGGTGCAACATTAAAATTAGTTGATAACCCAGCCATTTAATTTTCCTATTAAGCTTTAAAGTACAGTTTGATATTCTCAGAAGTCGTAGCATCTCTTGTTATCGGTGCAAAGTTTTTGTAATATAAAACTTCACCAGTATTCACAACAAGATCATTAGTATTTATTGAATTTATATAACATGTATACCCTGTATATGTTCCTGTGATTAACTCACCGACCATAAAGTCACCTGAAACACCAACGACATATACATGCTCACTATCTGGCTGATTAACTACTGTTGCTGTAGCACCACTTACAAAACCTGTAACAACTTCTGATTCTGGAAATACATTTTGCGCAAGACCAGAAACTGTAAACTTTGTCATTTGACTAAAAGTAGCATTTGTAAACAATTGACTATTAGCAGTAGCAATAGGATTGTTTATTAGACTTAACTGTCTGTATGTAATGAAGTTTGGAATAGGATCTGTCTTGAGTATGTTAACTGAAAGACCAGCTACTGAGCAACCTAACTCTGAACTAGGTTTGGAACCATGACCACCTGGTGGAGGTATAATAGCTGTTGCATATGCTTGTGTTGTAACAAAGCTGCTATTTGCAATTATAGATGCTTGTGCTGTAGTATAGTTAATACCTCTACTGACAATTTGGATTGATTGAATTCCAGAAGTATATGTATTAACATATGCAACTGCTCCAGCATTAATACCATCACCAGTGATTTGAACCTGAGGGCTAATCATATAACTGGAAGTAACATCAAGAGCCGGAATAGGATTTTGTGTTTGAACAAACTTACCAACAGAGTTGACAACGTAATTAACAATAGGTGATAAGTAACCAACACCAGTACCTGAAGTAATATACAATGAGGATAGGTTATATATACCAGATTGAGGTGAAGAGTTTGTATTTGAAATTTGAACTATGTTTGTTCCTATCGTCGAGGTAACAAAACCATTAGTTGAGTAATAACCAGAACCATTACCACCATCATTAACAAATATAGTATGGATAGCACCATTCTCTGCATATCTCGATACGTTAACATCAGTAGTCACAGGAATATATGTATCAGTGGTGAACTTCTTACTCTGAGCACTTGTTACTGTGAACAAATACTTCCACACATAGCCATCTGCAGTAGTAAAGTCACCAACTGTAGAACTTGATGTAGGCTCAATAGTTGAAGGAGCATTGTAGTTGTTAAACAAGCACTTGTATACGCGTCCAGAAGAATTAACAACATAAAATTGTTCGTTGTATAGATTAGCATCCATATCACTATAGTAAGTGTATACAGTATTTGAAGACCAAGGATGGTTTGGAGCAAGATGTGCTATATCTGTCGCTTGAACCTTCTTACCTGTTAGGATATTTTCTTGGACATTGTAATATGAACTATGTACGCTGACATCTGTATTTGGGGGAAGGTCATTAGAGTTCCACGGAGAAGGTTGACCAAAACAAACGTAATAGTTAGATGTATTACTAGATACATCTTCAATAAAGTTACCAATCAACTTATTCTTCATGTCTTGGGTAAAGGTACTAAATTGCATTTAAATTTCCAGTTTACGTTTATTATACAGTCTGAACATCGTTTGAGTATTGAATAGATAACACACCGTTTTCATATACACTCAACACATTGTTAACTTCATCTAATGTGATATCATCGGTGTCTATGAATTCAACTTTGCCAAATACTTTGTTGCCAGCAGGATGAACTAATTTTTTTAATACAGTCAAATATTTATCTAAAGCTTTTTCAGTTTGGATTTCATATGAATAAGTTTGATAGTAATAACTATCTTGCATATACTTATCCGAGTTTAAGAACCCATCATCATTATCCCAATAGCCTTGTTCAAACCCTACACCACCAACAACAAGAGATAACTCTGCAAACTTAGTATTATCAGTAACATTGTAAGCTACAATTTGTTCTGCATTAGAATTAAACCCATATCCAGAAGAAAGAACAACAACGTTTGCAACATAACCGTTGCCTGTAGCAGGATTAGCAGTTATAATGGCATTACCACCCCAATAACCTCCATTAGGACCTTGGATGTCATAACCAAATGTAGTTGGCTCAATTATACTTACATCCAATGTACCATTATACATATGATCGCCAGATGTAGCACTACCTATCTTTGCAATGGTACCTACAGTCTCTGTTGCATATTCAAGAGCAGCACTAATGGGACTTGTTTTGCTGGTATAGTTAAGATTGGCACCATAGTCAGAGGCATTGATTGCTATATTGATATTAGGATAGATCTTGTTGAGGTTGTATGTAAATGGCGATGTATTTGACAAAGCTACAATTTTAAAATTAGCACCAGATCCTGATGTAGCTGTACCATAAGAAATATAGATGTTTGAATTTAATGTATATCCATTACCACCATCTACTATTTTAAAATCAATATATCCTTTGAGTTTATTTGGATCTATAAGTTTTGTAACGTAGTATAATCCATCTTCACCTTGTGGTGTAATACCTGTTCCTAAAATATCACCAACTTGATTGTATTCAGTAGAATCTAATACAATAGCATCGTATGGGGAACCAAGAACAAATGGACTGTTAGTAATACTAATACCAGGAGTTGTAACAATCTCGCCTTGTTGAAATGATAACCCACTTGGCCCATGTGACATATCTTCAAGATAGAACAACGATGAAATTCTATTTCCCGAATTGATCTTTACCACATTGGAAATATACGCAGAAGCTCCAGATGAACTACCAGTTACATACTGGTGGATAAAATCAAAATTATTATCTTTCATCTGTACTTCAAGATACTTATTAACAATCCACTTGCCATCAGATGTTTTTAAAATATCTTTTTGAGGAAGGTAGATTGATGCATCGAGATTGTAAAGAATTTTGAATAGCAACTTAATGCTTTCAATAGAGCCCTTGCTTCTATAAAGATCGAGGATATACTTTTCAACTAACTTAGGATCTGCAGCCATATCATATGGCACATTGATCATAAATTCATCCATGAAGTACTTAATGTACTCTCTGGCTGATTGATCTATGTCACTAGTCTCTGCTAGTCTTCTTGCTTTATAAGTAGGACCTTGTTTATCCATCCACTCATAATAAGCTTGAATGAATTGAATAAAGTTGGGACCCTCTTCGTTATAGAAGGCTGGAAACTGCTTTTGAACTAATGGGGCAATATCTTTGAGAGGTGTGTACATTTATTATATTGGGTTTACTAAAATGTTGGTTTTAGAGAAATCTATTGTCAAGTATTTATTAGTCGAAACTGTGATATCAGAGTTCAACAATCTTGCATAGATATCAATCGTATTTGTTGTATAATCCCAAACATTTATAGTAAAGTTCAATTCACCTGTAGTATAGTTTACTGTTCCAATATTGCTCTGAAGAATAACAACTGGGTTGTATATTGTACTGTAGTAAATTCTTAGATTACCTAAGCCATCATCAGAAATAACAGCATTGTTATAAAAGTTATTATTAGAATCTTTGTAAGTAAATGTAGTACTCTTGATTGCTTCTGCTTCACCTGGATTGTATGCGAACTTAATTGTTCTATCAATAGGATTACCAAATGTGAAGTTGTAAATTGTAGAAAGGTCCTTTACAGGAGCAATTTTGTAGATTGCTTTTACTGATGTCTGATTGCTTATGATAGCACTATCAGACTGGTCAATATATGAAGACAACTTGGACAAACGAAGACTGTCACCAAAACTAGATAAGTGGTCTGCAGAGAATTTTTTTATTTGATTGAGTACTTCAGATTGTATCTGGCCTTGGTTATTGGTAGTTGCTGAAGGATCATAATTGATCTCACAATTTACTTGAACGTAAATGATTACAGGATCCTTAATTACAGCCTGCACAGTAATAGTCTTAGAGCTCAAGTACTTAATGATATCAGCTTTAATATCATCAGGAACAATTGGGTTTGTACCACCCATTATCATTGAAAGCACTACCTTACCATATTCAGGAGGAACTGCATCCTCACCACCATAGGCAATCATAGTAAGAATTTCTGGATAGTTATCTTGAACAAGAGTAACAAAATCTTCAGTTGTTACAGCTCTATTTTGTGTAGCAAAATGACGAGGAGCATAGAATCTAATTGATTCAATATCCTCTGCTGATGAGCCTTGTGAAGCAGGTGAGACTGTAGCAACGGAAACAGTATAACCACCAGGCTGAATAGTATTTGTTGGAGAGAACGAGGTTACAAGATTACCCAATTCACCATGAGTGGATCTATATGTAACTTTAACAATATTACCATTGGATAATGGCTTTCCAAATACACCATCACCAAATAGGATTTCATATTGATTGCTACCATACCCTTGGATAAAATATGCATTAGAGTTAGAATTTAATCCATATAGACTATCAGCAAAAGTGTAATCTACGTTTGCAAAATCTGTGCTTGAGTTGCTAACATTTACAACAATACTATTGATATCAACAGTTTCAGACTTTAGAACATACCCACCAGTTTCACCTGCTGTAAATATTTCATTTACGATCTTACCTTCATAGATATATGTTGGCTGACTTACATAATAACCTTCAGCAGACTTAAACACAACAACATCTTCAGCTGTTGTAAAGTCTATTAATGTGTTGTTAACCACTGCTCTTGAAGAGTAATATTTGGGAATTATAAGAGTCTGAGGACCTCCAATCTGAGGAGCACCAATTGTGAATACAACTTGTGCTTTTGCAGAGGTAGCAGATCTTGGAACATAGTTTAATTCTTTTGCATGTGAAACGACCGAGCTCTTGACCTGAGCGGAGTCAAGAAACATTTCACTACCCACCATATTAAGGTAGTATGCATTCATGTAAGAGTTATAAGAAAGAATATCCAATAACGCATTGAGGTTTGAACCTTCAAAGTTATAATCTGTAAACTGAGGTTGCGCTTGCAAGAATGTTTTTAAATTATTCTTGAGTCCATCAAAACTTAATTCTGAAACATCTAGAAAACTTGGAGTGGTCATCTTATCTTACTCTTCGAAGGATTACATTGAACGTAATAGGATTGACATTGTTATTAATAGAAAATACTATTGTTGCGTTATAAGCATTTTGATCTGGAAAAGCATTAACCGTGACAGAGAATAAGTTTGCTCTTGGTTCGTGATTTTCAATAACTTCTCTAATCTTCTGAGTCATGAAGTACTCAGTATCTGGCCCTATGTTTTCAAAAAGACTAGCTCTTATTCCACCACTGAGGTCAGGGTTAAAGAATCTTTCGTATGGATCTGTAAGTAACAAGTTTTGAATTGAATTCTGTACAGCATCGGCGTCAGTTAGCAATATCAAATCACCCTTGATAGGGTGGATGTCAAAATTAGTAGGTAGATCTCTATAATACGATTTTACAATTGCCATCTTTTATTTATAGTGACGTTCTACATGTTTGAAGGAATTGTGGGTTAGCTTTTTGAATATCATTAGCAGCAGATGATGCTAATTTCCAACCATCAGTAAAATGATTAGAAGGGAATGGGGTATGTGTCTCACCAACAGAAACAGCACTAAATGCTAACATGAAAGGAATGGCATGGTCGGATCTTCTTGGTTCAATAGAAGAAGTAGGACTAACATTCATTACGTTAGCAAGATTAGAAGTGATTGTAGCAATTTCTTGGCCATAATGGTTTGAAGGATCTGGTATATCAGAAGAACCTGTAATCATACTAGAAACTAAAGAAGCAACAGACATAGCACTACCCATAGATGCAAAGTTTTGCATGTTGAAGCTAACAACACCATTGCCACCCTTTGGACTTCCAAATGCTGCAACTCGTTTACAAAATGTTTGATCTGTGGAAGGTAGCGATACAGGAGCTTCACCAAAGAAACTTTTTCCTTGGAAAGAAGGAGGAGTTAGCATAGGATTGTTAGCAATTTGCGATGTCTTTAATCTCTGACCTAATAATACTTCAGACATAAAGCCACCAATTGCACTACCACCAGAACCACCCAGCAACATACTAGCTACAACGCCACCCAAAGCTCCAAAAGAACTTAAAGCACCACCAAGTGGTGCGCCATTCAATAAGCTATTGATAGCTTGAGGACCTAATGATGATGACATTGCTTGAAGATCTGAAGCAGGATTAAGTACTGAATTAATCTCTGAAGGAGAAAGTGTTGTTTCACCACCTGCCAATGCAGAAAAAGCACCAACAGAGCTTGCAATTGCACTATCTGAATATGATGGTGTTTGTGATAGAATACCAGGTGAGTTGCCTGTGAAGTTAGCTGTAGCAGAAAGCACCTGCATTCCAATAGCACCTAATGCTGCTGCTTGGCTAGCTTGATAAACTATTTGGCCTGTGCTTGATTGAGTATAATCTTCAATATTAGAAACGCTTTGATATTGTGGAGCATATCTATTAGTTACAGCAGAAAGACCATTGGCAAGATAACCAATTTTATAGATGTCTTGAATACCAGTAATTCCTCTGACATTTCTAACATACCTTTCATCACCCAACTCATCAACACCTGTGACAGCTGCAACATATGAAAGATCTGATACGCTAGTCATAGCAGCAAGAGTATAGAAGAAACCTTCAATAACATCAAAAGGTACAACACCATACGATGCTAATTCGTTACTCTTGTTTAATATTGCTAGCTTTTCTTCTACTGTTAAAATATAATTATCTGGTGTTCTTTGATAGTTGGAAGGAGGTACAGGTGAAGCTTTTAATGATTGACCAACGCCATGAAGTGCAGCAGACATATCGACTGCTTTGTTAAATGCTGTATCAGAATTACTTAAGGCTTGATTACCAAAAGTGCCTGGTTGTGCAATGATACTTTTTTGTATCTTTGCCATTGTATCTTTATTAAGATCTGAGCTAGGACTACCAGCAGAAGGATTGCCTTGACTATCAAATTGTACATTACCCACGGCTACTCTCCCCAGAATTCAATGCTGCAACAGCAAATTTAAGTTGTATTCCATCTACTTTATTGCTGCAATGTTTGTCAGCGCAAGTATATACTTTACCACCACCTTTTTGTCCAACAGGAGCAGCTCTTACGTGGCAATGAATGCCAGGCGAGTCGTTAGCTTCTAAGAACACTTGATCGTATGGTAAGTTATCTCTTACGAAAGCAGCAATTTCTGCAGTCAGGGCAACATCATTCTTGTTTGCAGCTCTAAGATCAACGGCATCACCAATAACGTGGTTGACTGATGTTCCTGCTCTCCACCACGAAGTTACTTGGACTCTCGAACCATACTTTTCAACAAGAGGATCGAGAATGTTCCATGCTGTATGCATTGCAGCTTTGATTACAGCTTGCTGTTTGTTTTCTGGACATGATTTAATATTTTGGACAACATTCATATGTCCTATTGTAAAGTGCTTAGATAGTTTGGCATTTGCATTGTATACTGATGTAGGAACAGGAAGAGGGTTCTGTTCTGCTACACCATTAGAAGTTGCTCCTGCTGGCTTATCATAAGTTGTCGTAGCAGGAGGATCTGCTTGAATACCAGTATCCTTAGGTTCTGGAACAATACCTGACCCCGTATTAGGAGTTGCTGCTGCTTCTGCTTTTGGGTTAGGATGTTGATTCTCATTTTGAAATCTAGAGAAGTCTTCTTTAGACATTCTTTTCGTATTCATTGGGAAATCAGGAGCAACTCTTATTGTTGTAATACTATCAATAATCGTATTTGCTGGAGCATATTGTGCAAGAGGTGCTGTGGCAGCTGCATCAACAGAATCCACACTTGGTGAACCACTTGTCTGAATAACTGTATCAGATCCATTGATTGAGATCTCACCAGATGCCCAAATACCCATTCCTGCAGAACCATTTAATGAAAGGTCACCAGTAGAAGATGCTTTGGTTGTTCCAGATGACTTTGTTTCAAAGTTTGCTGCACTCTGAAGTGTCATGTTGCCTGTTGAAGTAACAGTAATTGTATCTTTTGTGTCTATGCTAATTAATGCTTTTGCAATTGCCTTTAAGGTTTTCTGAGTGTTTAAAGAAAGAGCACCATCAGATCTTGTTGTAAGATCACCTTGCGTATCAAAGATTAGATTACCATTAACCTGTGTCTGCATATTACCTGCAACAGTGGTTCTATTATCTCCAGCAACAGTAGTACTTAAATGTTTTACAACCTCTACAATCTTACCACCGTCAACAACTTCTTCTACGTTGCCTTTAACTATAGAAGACATATTACCATCAACATGGAAGTTTAAATCACCACCGATATTGAAATCAAGATCACCTGCAGATTCAATTGTTATTCTTCCATTACCTTTCAATATCAAATGACCTGCAGCAAATACAGTAGCATCACCACGAGGAGCTATCATACCAACACCCTTCTTACCAGAAGAGATCATATGAATTGATCCATCAACGTCAATCATAATAGTTGCACCAGAATGATGTTGAAGCGTGATTGTATCAGCACCAAAAGTATTATCTACTATTATTTTATTACCTGTGGCAGATATAAATCCTTGGACGTCCGTTGGACCTCCTATACCACCCATAGTGCCTGCGCCAGGACCTGTGTGAGTAATCTGTTGATCGCTACCGTGACCAGGCTTATCCTTTACAGAAACATCATAATAAGGAGAATGGTTACCACCACCAGTAATTGATTGTGGTGCTTGGCTTCTTGAGGCACCATCTCTTGATGGATTGGTAAATTGTTTTACTCTGGAAGGATCATTAGTAAATCTACTAGTTGTCATGTCATCTAACCATTAATTTTGAAAGTGTGAATATACTGCAAACAAACCAACTGCAATCCAAAAGTATTTACTGCTAAGAATAGCACCCCAGAACTGTGCCTCTGCTTTTGTCATTTTGCGAGGTCTTTTTGTTTTTTGACTTGTGCCTATGGAGCGAGTTGTTCTTTGTGTCCACCCACCACTAGTTCTTGTAGTGGTAATTTTTGGAGCTTTACCTGTTGTATATGAGGTTGTAGTTCTATAACCGTTGCCACCCGTACTATTAGAAGAAGTTATTTTACCATTGCTATTTCTAGTAACAGTTGATCTGTATCCTCCACCATAATTAGTCGTTGTTCGTTTAAACCAGTTGTTGCTCATATTTATCCACAGTAATTAGAATATAACGCTGTTAATGATTGTTGTAACTTATCACTGTTGCTTGTGATAGTTGCTGAATCTGTATAAATTGCAAGATCCTTCATTATTCTATATAGTGTTACTTTTTGAGGTTCTGTAATATAGAAATTTGAAGCTAGTCTATTTGGATTAGAACCATTGACAAACTTATCAATACCACCTATAACAGTAACAGTAGCACTTGCATCACTAGAAGGAGCTGATTGATAAACTTGTCCATCAATGTCGATTATAAAACTAGAGGATGCATAATCGTTCATGTTGATAGGTTGATCTTTCAAAGTATTTGAAAAATTAAATGTAATACTTTTTGAATAAGAAACAGCTTCTGGAGCAACTACATTCATGTTGATGGTGTCCCTGAGCTACCAGTGTATGACATTGAAGACAATACACTTCTAGCTTTTGTTAGTTTATTAATATAAATTGGATTGGTTCTATCAGCAGATCCATGCTTGTATGAAGCATCTCTCTCGTATCCTATTATTGCAGCAACTGCATCCTGGATAGTAGTTTGTGTCAATAGATTGTTAAATGCATGCTTTTCTGAACTATTAAATTCATTCCAAACAAAGTCTAATTGCTTTTCTAATGGTGGAAGACCAGGAGGCTTTGCTACTGCAGAATAACCACAGAACTTAAACATTGGTGTGGCTCTATCATATTTGCCTGTACGCCATTGCGCAATACCAAATGAAGCTTCACCCAAGTCATTGCCATTGTATGCTTGTGGATTAATGTTATCGCCAGACTCAACCATGAAGTTACCAATGATTGCTGCAACAATACATTTTCTATCACCTGAAACACTACCTTGTGAAGTAATTTTTTCCCAGAAGTAGTTGTATGCTTTTGTGCGATTATCACTTCCAGTCAACTGTGTAGTCGTTGTAGTTTCTGGAGAAGTAGTTTGTGTTTGGTTTTCTGCAGGATTAGATGTTGAGGTTGAGAGGTCACTTGATTGCTGTGGAGTTACAGGAGCACGAGGAGCTGAGTTTGTAGATCCTGGACCACCATTAATAACTCCCAAGACAATTGGTTGTTGTGAGTCTATACCATCAACAAAGAAGCCAACTACCCATGAGCCTGGTGTTAGGTTGTGACTACCCATACCACCAGATGTCTGTCCTGCTGTTGTTGGATATAATACCATTGCCCATGGAAGATCATCATTGGAGATATCTGTTGTATCTTCTGTGTGATGAACACCAAATATTCTTACTTTAACACGAGCCTTATCATCACCAATATCCTTGACGACTCCAACAAACCATCTAAATCTATCACCATAAAAATCTGATTCTAACATATTTTACGTACCACCAACTATCTTGCCTGTCGAAGGATCTAATGTAATACCTGACTTTTGTGCAGCTGCTACAGTGTATAGAGAGCTGGTGAACAACGAAGTCATGTAGCCATCTTTATATATTCTTAAAGAAGTAGCAGCTCTGCCACCATTAGCAATAACGTGTTTAACTTCTGAAACGATAAACAAACCACTTAGGTATTTGTCTGTCTGTACGTTGTTAAAACCTTGTGTCTCTGGAAGGTCACAATATATGATATCACCAGCATTTAATTCTATATTTGCAGGGATGGTGATTGTTAAGTCAATTTGATTCAACGCATACAAGTATTTAGTAGCGTTACCAAACTTCAATCTATATTCTGGTTGCGATCTATTCTCTGTGTCAAAGTCTTCATAGTTGTTAATGATATATCTTATTCTGTTTGAGTACTCTGTTCCGACAACTTCATTTTTAACATAATCAATGTACTTTGCTGTATTCAGTGGATGTGGTTCAAGAGCAATGTCTTGAGTAGTTTGGTCTGACTTTAGCTCCGTAGGAGTACTATTATATGCCTTTTGAAGCATACTAATTTCAAACAACTCATTTTGATAGTAACCACCTGCAATCTTTTCAATAGAAGAAAGTCTCTTGTTGTTCACAATGTTTGAAATCAATCTCAAGTCTTGGTTGGGATCTATACCATCACTGACGTTATCAGAAATGTATCTATAAGAAGATTTCTTTAAGGCTTCTCTTTTAGTCAAAGCCTCTTCTATTAACTTTTGAATTGTAACAAAGTTAAACCCGTTGTTGTTTTCAAAGAATAGGTAAAGAAAGTGCTTATCGCTTTCAGAAGCAACAGCGTGTTTGGCTAACCATTGAATCCCTTGGAAAGGTCTAAGATTAGGAACAATCATACTTCTAACTTTAATAGACTCTTCTACATTAAATTCTTTATTAATATAATCTTTGCCATATAGCTTTTGTGTATCTTCTTGGATATAAGTTTGGTATAGTTGCTTAGCCATATTTTCAATATTATCACTATAGTGCTTTGCAACATACTTTCTTGTATTTTGCAAGAACTCTACGCTAGCCAAATCAAGTGTATACATCAACGAACGAGCACGATCCCCTACAGCAACGTTTCTTACACCCTTAATGATGAACTGCAACTGCTTAACATTGGTTGTAGAGTTAGGTTGCCCAAATGTAAGAGTTGCTGTTTGTTGATATTGAATAACAACAAGTTCTTCACCAGTCAATGGAAAGTTAAAGAATAAACCAATACCATCATTTACTAACAATTCAGCTTTGATAGTAGGTTCGAACATCGATTGGAATACTAGTAATTCAACAAACTGCGATTTGATAGACTGCTTATCAGTTCCATCAAACTTTTGAATAAAGATATCGACAATGCTAAGTTCTAAAGGATTTAAATTAGCCATTTACAAACAATGTATTAAATTGTTGCACGAAGTCTGCAACGTATATTGGACGAAGAAGGTTAATATTTCTCTTTGCTTCATTCTTCTCATTCTCATCATCCCAAATGCTCTTGGCAACCCAACCTGACTTCTCTTCTGCACTCAACGAATCATAAGTCTCTGGTGACATGGTATAATTGAAACCATTGATATATTCCTGTGAGTCACTATCCAATCCCTTATAATAGTAATAAGCAATAGAAGAAGGGATCAAAGTTGATGTTAATTTATATGCAGGGGTATTGTACTTATCTTCGAGATAAGCAGTAAAATCAGAAGGTGACATTACCCAATCGTAGTAGGGATCAATGATGTTATTTGCAAGATAAATTACCCAATCAAGAGAAGAATCACTATATTGATTGTATGCAATCACATCAGCTCTTTCACCTTCCAACACAGTATAGCTATAGAACTTCGTATAGTCAGAAAGATAGTCATTAATTAATACAGCACGTGCTAAAATAAAATTAGCTTTTACGTTGTTGTATTTAATATAAGGATAATAATTGAAAATTGATGACATTTAATTTAACTCGAACCTGAAGTTGTGAAATCATCTCTGGTGAGAATATCAATTTCTTGAAACGACATTGAAAGGTCTATAGAAATAGGATTACCATCTCTATAGAAAGAAATGCCACCACCCGAAGCATTATTTACTTTCATGGATGTGATGAAAGAGTCTCTAACTTTAGGTAGAGTAGAATTGTTTACTGCACCAACTTGGAAATCAACGGTAGCAAGATATGGATACTCTAAAGCAAATCCTGATCCTGTAATTTGAGGATGCATGTACATCTTTACTGTTTTAATTATTTGATTAATAGTTTGAGCTTCTTCTTGACTCGTAGCTGATAGCTTCCAATCAAATTGAAAATGTCTTAACTGTACGCCATCAAACACTGTTGTCAAGTGAGGGTTTCTGACAACACCTGCTTGAGATGATATATACTTAGCAACACCTGTATCTGATATGCCTGGTACTAAAGCTGCCATTTGCAATGCAGTTAAATTCATCTGCTTTGTTATGTCCATACCAGCTTTAAATGTCTTATTAATCATTTCACCTGTAGTTGCACCAGCTGCCATCTGATCTGAGATAGCTTTCAATGATGCTGCTGCACCTGGAATTAAACCCATGCTAGTTGAACTGACGGACATATTGTAGTCATCCAACAATTGAGTAGGCAAAGGTAATCTTATTACTTTTTGAGTGGTTAAGTTACTGGCAGATCCTGGGCTATTGCGACTGTATTTTCTCAGAGAAACTCTAGAATAATACAATGGCACTTCTGCAGGGTAAGCAAATAAGAATTGATCTTTGGTATCAGGCATTGGGACTCCCTATAAATACTTATATATTTATACGAAAAAAATAAGATGGCATATAGAGGCAAGTTCAAACCACACAATCCCCAGAAGTATGTAGGTAATGTTGAGAACATAACCTATAGAAGTCTTTGGGAATTGAGATTCATGAGACATTTGGATTCACATCCTCAGGTGCTTCAATGGGCATCTGAAGAATTGGTGATTCCTTATTATAGTCCTGTAGATAAAAAGATGCATCGTTACTTTCCAGACTTTTGGGTGAAGGCAATGACTGCAGAAAACAAAATAAATACTATGGTAATAGAGATCAAACCTGCAATTCAAACTGTGCAACCAGTAAAAAAACAAAAGACCACAAGAAGATACATTGGTGAGTTAAAGACATACGGTGTTAATACTGCTAAGTGGGAAGCTGCTGTCAAATACTGCACAGAAAAGAACTGGGAGTTTAAAGTGCTAACAGAACGCGAATTAGGTTTAGGAAAGTTTTAATAAATGCCAATATTTCTCGATGCTCTTGAAAAAGGTAGAACTACACGCATTTATTCCAAACAGGATAGACTTGCAACTGATTGGTTGCGTGATAAGGCTCAAGAAGTTAAGCACGTCAATCCAAATTCATTCATTAAAGCACATACAGATTTAAATAGAGCTAAGATTAGACCAGGATCACTTTACCTTTTCAATTATGATCCAAAGACAAAAGAAGATCTTCCTTACTACGATAGATTCCCTATTGTATTTCCTTTTAAAGGTGATACAGAAGGATTCTTAGGGATGAATCTACATTACCTCCCTCCTGTGTATAGAGCAAAGTTAATGGATGCTCTCTATCCTTTGGTAACAAATCAAAAATATGATGATACGACTCGCATCAAAGCATCATATGCTTTACTTAATTCTTCTTCCAAATATAAATATTTTGTCCCTTGTATAAAGAGATATTTGTACAGTCACGTGAGAAGTAAGTTTCTTCTAGTACCTGCAAATGAGTGGGATACTGCAATGTTTCTTCCACTTCAGAGATTTGTTAAAAAAGGTGACAACTATGTTTATTCAGAGTCAAGAAAGATAATAAATGGCCTTTAACATTACCGAACTACAAGGTGCAATTAACGCACATGGTGGGCTTTCTAAGGCTTCGAAGTTTTATGTTAATATAACACCTCCTTCATCATTGAGTGGTTTAATTGACCAAAGCTTCTGGATGCTTTGCGAATCAGCAATGCTTCCTGGTCTTTCTATTCAGGCTGATGATTTTAAGCAGTGGGGTTATGGTGGTTCTGAAAAGAGACCACATGCAATGAACTTTCAAGAATTACAAGTTAACTTCTTTAGTGATGTAGATGGTGCTGTATTCAAGTTCTTCCATCAATGGTTTCAAACTATATACAACTTCGACAACTCAACTAATCCTAATGGTGAAGTAAACGGTCTTATGATTAACAATTGGGCATACCCAAATGAATATCAGGGAACAGTAGAAATCATTCATATGGATGGGTTTAGTGATGGATACAATAGCACGACACCTGCATCAGATGAAGAAAACACTGTAATTAAATATACACTAAACAAAGCATTTCCTATATCGATGACAGACATCCAAGTTGATTGGAGCATGGCTGATCAGTTGGTAAGAATACCTGTAACATTTGCATATAAAAATTGGTCTGCTACTACAATGGCTGCAAGTGATGTTACTGCAAGATCTCAATCTAGAATGAATTCAATATCAACTACACAAACTAGAGTTGACCAAGAAATTCAAGACGTCACCTCTCAGGTGATTACAAACGGTTCACAAAACAACCTTAATTATTAATGAAACTATAAGGATCCTATATTATGGCATTACCAAAAATTAAACACCCTACTTACCCAGTAACAATTCCTTCTTCTAAGAAGAAGATTACTTTAAGACCATTTACGGTTCAAGAAGAAAAGCTATTGTTTATGGCTAAGTCTTCTGAAGCCTCTGATGATATTCTTTCTGCAGTTAAACAAATTATTCAAAATTGTATTACTGAGAAGGTAGATGTTGATAAACTTGCTACGTTTGACATTGAGTATTTGTTTATTAAGTTAAGATCAAAATCAGTTGGTGAAGTTGTTGATCTTGAATACAACGATCCTGATACCAAGGAAACTATCAAGTTTCAAGTTAACTTGGATGATATTGAGATTAAGAACCATCCTGACCATTCTAACAAGATTATCGTTCAGGGTGACATTGGTATGGTAATGAGATATCCAACGTTGGAAGAGATCAAATCTATTGATAGAAACAAAGGTGATGATACGAATGCAATCTTTGATGTGTTGTATGCGTGTATCGAAAAGATCTTTGATGATGACAAAGTCTATACTGATTTTTCGAGAGAAGAGTTGCTAGATTTTATCAACACTCTACCAATGGACTCCATGGAGAAGGTAAAAACCTTCTTCAATACCATGCCATCCGTAGAACACACTGTGAAGCTAAAGAATAAGCAAGGTGATACAAGAGAAGTTGTGCTAAAAGGAATTAATAGTTTTTTTACGTAATGACCGGATATAGTAATATCTCGGTCTATTATCAAACTCTTTTTTCTTTGGTACAACATCATAAATATTCTTTGACAGAAGTATATAATATGTACCCCTACGAGAGAGACTTATTTGTGGAACTATTGACACAATATCTGAAACAAGTAGAAGAAGAAAACAAGAAGAGACAAAATGGCTAGTATTAGTTCTATCACATCGAAGTTGGCCAAAGGTACTGCTAAGGCAGCTTACAACGTAGCTGGCAGTGTTTTGCAAGCAGGTGCACTTGGAATAGAGAGTGAGCTAGGGCTACATGGCTTTGGTATTGTACAAGGCGTACAGGGTGCTTTCAGCGGAGGTGGCAGTAAAGGTGGTGGAAGACCTACAGCAGGAGGCACAGTTCCTGCTGGTCCAAGTAGTAATATGGAAGGATTGCTGAACCAGTTAATTACAGTAAGCAATGCTATTCTTGAAGCTACAAAAGACAATGCTACTGCAATTAGTGATGTATCGGAAGCTATTAATAAACAAACAGCATTCCTCGGTGGGGATCTTAGACAGATAGAAGATACATTAAAGCAGATAGCAGCTTCTATTGGTGGTATGGGCGGCGGTGGCGGTGGCGGTGATGAAGGTGAGAAAGAACAACCAGGATGGTTGACTGCACTTGAAACAATTGGTCTTGGTTTAGCTGCATCTCTTGGTGCCATTGTAGGTTTCCTAAAAGGTTACCTTAGACCACTAGAAGAATTTGGAATACTTTTGGGTAAAGCATTTTCATCTTTGTTTGAAAAGCTAGGTGTTGTTTTTGAGGATGCAGTGAAGATGTTTAAATCATTCTTCTCTGGTGAAGGAGCAGCTGGTGAAATAGGTAAAGTGTTCACAGCTATTGGTGATGCGTTTACAGAATTCTTAAAGCCCATTGAAGAAGCATTGCAGCCTGTTGCTGAGATATTCTCAAAAGTATTTAAGTGGATTAGTGAAGTCGTAGGAACTGCAGGTGAATGGCTTGGCGCAGTAGGAAAGATGATGCCTTTCCTTGAGGATATGGTTAAAGTATTTTCGCTTGCATTAAAGTGGCTTGAACCTATTGGTTGGATAGTGATGGGTATCCAAGCTGCATACGAAGGTATCACTGGTGCTATCGAGGGTTATAAGCAAGGTGGTATATGGGGTGCAATCAAAGGTGCATTGGAAGGATTGTTTGATGCGTTGATTGGTGGACCATTAGATATCATAAAAGATCTTATATCTTGGGTCTCGGAAAAATTAGGATTTAAAGAATTCTCTAAAATATTAGATTCATTTAGTTTCAGTGATCTATACAAGAAGCTCCTTGACACAGTAGGAGATGTTGTATCAGGTACTGTTGACTATATGATAAAATTCTTCAAAGCAATACCAGGTGTTATTGCAGGTGTGTTTAGTTCTGTATGGGATTTCGTTAAAGCAATTCCAGGAAAAGCACTTGGCTACATTGGTGATGCAATTGGAGCAGTATCCAGCACTGTAAAGGGTTGGTGGGATAAGATGGTTGGTGGCTCAGGCTACAACCAAGGCCTCGATGCTAAAGAAGGTGAAGCATTACCTACTGTCAACGTACAAAGTAATAGATCACTTCAAGAATCAAAGAACGAACAAAACCAAGTATCGTCAGTATCAGATCAAGGGACAATTGTTCAAAAAAGTACGTTTGGCAGCACTGCTGCTGGTGCATTGCTTACTGCCAAAGGTAAAGAGTCTGGTAGTTTCAATGCTGCAGAAGTTAAAACTTCTAACATGCAAACAGAAGACAATAGAGCAAATCCAACAACTACAACCATGACTGACTTCACTGGTCGTCGTATATCTGGTGGGTTATTTGGCTCTGACACTTATGAAATTTATAAAGGTGGGCAAAAGATTGAAATGGGCAAGAAAGATTACTTTGCCGTTCAAGATCTTGTTGCTGCTGGTAATATTAAACAAGCAGCAGATATGGTTGATCAAATTCAAGCAGCTAATGCTAGAAAAGCAGCTAACCAAGGTTCAGTTGAGTTTGATGCTGCAGGCAATCCTGTGAGTGCAATGACACCACAGAATGTTAACTTTGCTGGTGTTCCTAATGCAACACCTCCTACGTTTAACCAACAATCAGCTCAGATGGCTGTATCTAATGGTGCTGCTGCTTCTGCTGCACCAGTTGTTGTGGTCAACAATTCTAGTGGTATTGGTCAACAAGCTGCACCTGCTGCTTCACCTCCACCTAGAACTTCAGGGGCAGTTTCCACTGCCCCTGCTTCTTCACATATTGATCGCGCATTGTATGGCGATACTTTTGGTGCTGGTGTATTTTAATCCGTAGCCAGCTTCTTAAAGAAGCTGAGATCATCATCGTCATCTGCATCCCAAGGTGCAGTTGACTTAGGTGCTTCCTTTGCAGCAGCAGCCTTCTGAGGAACTGGGAAAGCTTCATCTTCATCTACTTCACGACGTGAAGAGGTTGGAGTGAAGTCACCAGCAACACCAATTGCCTTTTCAAAACGAGTCTTCAACTCTTCATAAGACTTGAAGTGCTTAGGATCAACAAGTTCCTGAAGTGAGTGTTCAGAAGACCAAATCTTCTTCAACTCTGCATCATCTTCAGAGATAGCTTCTGGTGCATCAAACTCAGACTTGTCATAGTTACGATATCCATCGAGCTGACGAATCTTGAACTTGAAGTTAGCACCTTCCCAAAGATCAAAAGGATTAATTGCCTTCTCACCAGGAAACTGTGGATGCATTGCTTCGTTAATCTTGTCGAAGATCTTCTTGCCGTACTTGAACAAGAATACCTGACCTTCGTTTTGAGGACGATTAGGATCCTTAACAACCAAGATATTTGAGTAGTAAGAGAGACGGCGCTTCTGTTCACGAACAATCTTCTTGTTTGACTCAATACCAGAGTTCCACAACTTGGAGTTGTATTCGGAAACTGGATCTGGTTGATTAAGAGTAGTCAAGCTCTTTTCAATATACCATCCACCAGTACCCTTGAACCCATGATCCCAAATACGTACGAATGGAACATCTTCACCTGCAGGAGCAGGAAGAAAACGAATAACTGCATATCCGTTGCCTGCCTTATCAACATCAGGCTTCCAGAAGCGGTCATCATCAGTATTGCTTTGAGGGGTTGTTGGCTGATTGAGCTTGTTCAACTCAGTGGTAAGTTTATCAAAAGAAGACTTACGGTTTTGCTTAAGAGCATCGAAATTGGTAGTCATGTGTGTTCTCCGTTATATGACGTTGTATGTTTATATGCGATGTATAGCATCAAGTGATGCTGCACAGTTATTTATCAAGAATTTGGAATGCCTCTTCCATTTCCTCATTACTTATTATAGCAAGTGTTAAGTAATTTTGCAACTGCTGTTTGATTAGTTTCTTGTGCCAACCTTCATTATATAACATGTGTGTAATGTATTCATTCAAGGTTTCAAACTTAATGCCACATTCTGTGCAAGGAATAATGTTCATTGGCTAAACTTGTTCTTAAGAATGTGGCAATACTTATCCTTCTCGTAAGAAAGAAATGGATAGAGCTTCTTACAGTTCAATGCAATCTGAGGCCAGAGTACAGGATCTGTAATTCTCTTATTCCAGGAACCAAAGAATCTCACGCAGTCATTCATAATAATAAATGATTCTTTGGTTATCTTTTTTCTCGTCAGAAGCTTCAACAAGAACGGATAGTCACCATTTGGTACTTCAAAGTTCTTATCAAAGTCTTCCAACAAGTTATCAATGTCATTCTCAAACGTATATGTTAAAGATTGTCTACGTCTAAGAAATTCATTATACTTCATTTCCCTATCTAAATTAAACATATCAGCAACGTACAGCTTGGAGTTTTCTGATAAGTTAGCAACAAGGAATGTTAATGGATCCTCATGTTTAGACAATTTATGAAACATATACTTGTCTTTACGAGTGTCAAAAGTATTCTGTGATACTCTTGTCTTTCCATGGTACTTAAAGTAATCATACGACTCTGTTGTGAAATGATTCTTTATTGCCGTGTATAGTTGAAAGGCTTCAAATGCATTCATATTGGTAGTCTGGCTGACTTCTTCATGAGGTTAAGGTTTTCTGCTTCTGATTGAATCTTGGCCTTAAGAATACTGTTCTGTTTGACCAACGAAGCAGCAGTTTCTACTTCAATGTTATTGACTTCACAATAATACAACACTGCATCAAAGAATTCAATGTTTTTCGTAACTACTAATTTTTCAATTTCTTTTACGAAATCTGATGAGGACTTGATGTTCTTTAATTTCATTTTATTTCCTGAAATAGTGGAGGGAACGCATTCCCTCCACCCAATTAATTATAAATTACTTGGAATCTACAAAACTCTTTAAGGTATTAGCTAGTGAAATAATATCTTCTTGAGAAGGATATTTGAGTTTATTAATTAACTCACGGCGCTCTTTAGATTGCTCTAGAGTTGATTCACGAATACGTTCTAGTTCTGAATAATAAGAACCTGATAATTGAGATTGTGCAAAATCTAAAAGGTTCATTCGTAGTTCAAAAGGTGTCTTTGTCATTTTAGTCTCCTATGTGTTGTGTTTGTGTTTGTGTAGTATTTTTATAAATAGTGTTAGTCGCGGATGGCAGTCCCACTAACTCTATGCTCAAGAGGAGAACACAGCAATGAATAATTTAAATTATACTGGCTATATTTATATTTGGCAAGATAAAGTTGCCAAATTGAATTATATTGGCGGACATTATGGTAAAGTTAGTGACTCATACATATGCTCTAATAAACCAATGAAAAGAGCTTATAAATTAAGACCACATACCTTTAAGTTTAGAGTTTTAGAATATACTTATGGTGATACTAAAGATTTAAGAGCAAAAGAACAAAAATGGCTTAATATGATAAAAGATAATGAATTACTTTTATCAGAAAATGTAATTAATAAGACAGTAAGATATTATAACGTTAAAAAGAATTCTACGGGTGGTAATGGATTTGGAACTAATAAAGGTAAATCTACAATAGGCGGTTGGAATAGAGGTCTTAAAGGTATTCAAATTTACTCAGAAGAAACTAAACTAAAAATGTCTATGAAAAAGAAAGAGTATTGGGCAAGAAAAAAAAGTGAGCCCGTTATTTAATAGGGTGGAGCTCATACCCCAGACTCAATTCTTAAGCAGCAACTTTCATTGCGGAATAAGGAACGTTGTCGTTGGATGCTTTTAACATGCCATTTAGTTTTTTTACCTCAGTCTCAATCTTATCTTTACTGCACCTGTCGATCCTAATTCACCCCCATCAAAGATACACTACGCAGAAGTCTCTAATCTCGCAGCCAAGCAAGCATAACATATGACCTCAGTGCACTGATATGTCCAGTATCCAGTGTATCCATGGTGGAGGTGGAGGGAATTGCACCCTCGTCCAGTACGCCTATTCCATTAGATGTCAACGACATCGGTACGCTATTTATAGTACATTTTAAACAAGAGGTCAACAATAATATTTAATTTTTATAGATTATATTTTAGTCTATACTGCTCTCTAACTTCAAGCAATTTAGGTACATAATAATCTCTACGATCTTCAAAGACTTGTGGAAGTTCATTATCTACAGAGATCAAAATTACAATCCTGCTGACAGGTATATTATAACGCTCTTCGTACATAATAGCGTACGCAGCAGCCTGACAAAAGTAATTTAGGATGTGATCTCTATTCTTTAGCTTCTTTGCTGTCTTGAAATCAATGATAGACAGCTTGCCCTTCCACTCAGCTACACAATCAACGGTACCCGCCATCTTTAAGTAATCTGAGTACAATCTTTCTTCTTGTAAGTGAATATTGTCTAGATTACGATCTAGTTCTTGTTTAAGTTCTGCAAAGTTGCTAGCGTCATTAAGATCATATTTGCTGGTATCAATAACATCATTGTTGAGATAGTCTTCACAGAGTTGATGTATGCGTGTACCTCGAGCTGATGCTTGGCTGCTAACTCTATTTGCTTCTTCATTACCGACTCTAGATCTCCAGGCGTGTATTGCATTTGCATTCATTAATCCTGTTACAGTTGTTACGGAAGGATAAAGAACTCCGGTAGGTGTTTTGTAGTACCTACCGGAGTCAGTGTTTACTTGTTCAAGTACCTCTGTAGAATTACGGATCCCTTGGGGGAGGTGCGTGAACGACTTGCGAGTCGTTAAAATATTTTGTAGCATTTACTGGTACTCTTGCGTTATTTTCAATTTGTGTCTTTTTAATAATAAAATCTTTTACGAGTCCAGATCTTACAATGTCATCTTCATTAAACTCAATACAACTAAAGTATCTTGTCATCTTGTGAAGGATTTTCATAAAATTAAATATGCCTGATTTCTCATCATCATATTTTAGATCAGTTTGTCTATAATCACCACAGAAGATTACTTTACAATTATTTCCTGCTCTGGTAATGATGGTGCAAAGTTCTTGGTATGTCATGTTCTGACATTCATCAACAATGATAATTGTATTATCTAATGTCATACCTCTCAAGAATGAAGAGGTCTGGAAATCTATTATATTCTTTGCCTTTAATAGATCGTATGCATCACCTCTACCAAATAATTCTGCACAAATTGATTTGTAAGGTGCTTCGTAAATCTTTGATTTTTCAAGAATAGATCCTGGAAGGAATCCCATGTCCCTAGAAGGAACTACAGATCTAATAATAGTGACGTTGTGGTATGTCTTATAGTTTTCTATTTCATCTAAAGCCAAATAAAGTGAAATAAATGATTTGCCTGTTCCTGGTAATCCATGTATTAGAAGGTTTTTGCCCTGTGTGGAAAATTCTCTAAAAACTAGCTCCTGGTTTTTTGTTTTTGGTTTAATATCTTTTAGCATAAGGTTGTTTTTATTTTGTCGAGCCTCGTTGCGTCTTTCTTGCTTTTGAAGTCTTTTTTCAGCGCGTGAGATTCTTTCCATAGGTTACCCCTTATTGTTTTTACCATGTGTTGATAGTGTTGTGCTTTCTCCCGCTAGCTTTCTTAATACGCTTTAATACATCACGAAAACCCGAATCAGGCTTGTTAAGGCCTAATCGGGTTGGGTCAACCATAGCGGGAAATGAGTTCCAGATATTTTGTTCTAGATGTGGGTTTTTGGCTTTGTAGTCGTCCAGCTCAGAGATTGGCATAGAAATGTCAAACTCTTCCTTGGTTTCTTTATTATAAAAAGTATAATTAGCCATTATAATGAATACCCTTTGACGACCAGTACTTCTGGACGTCTTCCTTATTTAGGGGATCGAGACCTTTAGAACGCATCTCTTCTTCAACCAAATCCTGCAAATGTGCTTTTTCATTTAGATTTCTTGGGTTGTAGTACTCATCAATAACTTTACCCTGAAGGGTGCTGTCAAGCATCTGTTTTTCTGACATTGATTAATTCCTTTAATTTGCCATTGATTCTAAACATGGCCTCTGGCTCATGTTCAAATAAAATACGAGTAGTTTCATAGACACCCTGACGCTTACCTCTTTGATAATAGTAAAAAGATATAATCATCATTAGTATTGTATACAGTACAGATGAATATACTGTATCTAAATCAATCATCATCATATGAAAGCAACCTATCTAAATTTTTAGATCTCAAAGCATTATCATAATTCCGATATTGCTTTTGATGTCTATCCCTCTTAATCTCTGTCAATGACATATGATCATCTTCTGCAAAGCTAGAGTGTTTTCTTTTGTTCTTGGCATCAAACTTAATATTGTTTTTAGAAACCTTGATAGTCATTTTAGGCAAAAAGCTCCGGAAATGCTTGTTGTACAAGATCCTTATTGATATTAGGATAAGGACTGGTTTTTTCTTTCATTGCAACGAGAAGTAATGCATCGTTAGGACTGACAGACTCTAATAGCTGAATGAATAGTTGTTCACGACGAAGAGGTTTCATGTCTTTAGGACCAACACCTTCGACGAAGAGATAGAACTTTGATACTTGCTGAACAAGAGCAGCAGGCTCATCAAACTTACTAACTCTGTAAGGAGGTACACCTGGTGGCAGTGCAAACTTAATTCTTTCGTCAAACATATGACCTAGAATGCTCTTGAGAGTAGGATTACCATTAGCCTTTAATGCAGCAACGCGATCTTCCACTTTAGGTAGTTCACCAATTTGTTCTAACAAATCAGCAACAGAGGACATTTTATAAGTAAAGCTCATTTTTAAAACTCACCAACATTTTCCATAAGAAGTTTCAATTTATGAGAAATAAAGTAATTGAATAGCTTGCTGCGATCCTTACCTGATTCCTCGTTATATTTATTAATTACCAATTGTTTGATGCTTTCAGGAATCATTGATAGATCAACAAGCATCTTGTTGCGTGAGTAGTTGCGATCAGCAACACTATCAAGGATTACAGCACCATCATTATATATCTTGTCAATCTTCTTCTGTGTGAGAGGCTTTTGACGACCTCCATTAACAAACACATCATCATTAGACAAGACATTGGGTACACCGTCTCCTGCATCACCCTTTAGAATATGTTCAAAAAGGTAACGAGAAGGGTTATCGTGGTTGATCCACTTCTTTCGAACAGGATCATACTGCTTGACGTTTTCATTGTGAAGTTGAATAAAATCCTTATCACCAGATAGAATTAATACTTCTTCAGTGATGTCTGGATTATTACAAAGAGTAGCAATAATGTCATCTGCTTCTGCAGAATCAACCTGGATTACTCTATATGGGAAGTTTTCCCTTACTTCATTCTTAATCTTATTGAACGTCTCAAATACCATCGTCCAATTAATTTCAGAAGCTTCACGATTCTTTTTACGATTGGCTTTGTAATAAGGATATGCCTGCTTACGCCAATAGTTCTTATCATCGCACGCAATGATTATTTCACCATATTCACTACCAAACTTTTGTTTGTATGAACGTAGGGAATTAATCACCATGTGCCTAAACAATCCCTCTTCGATAGGGATGTTAGTATGATTACCAATCTGCATCATTAGATTGGATATCATAACCTGGTTAAAATCCACCAATATCATTTTAAATGTTCCACTTTAATTTAAACTATAATATATTATATATCTGTTAAGTTATAATAGTCAAGTGTTTTCTTCTATTAATTCTTCCATTGCAGCGCGAGCATCACCATCAATGGTAACACATGATTGTGCAATTTCTTGGAATGCATGTGGAACTTTTTTAATAGAATATAAAAGAGATTTAATTGACTCTTCCATGAACACTATGTTTTTGATAGAGTCTTCATCAGGCTTGACGAATATACCATATGAAGAGAACACAGAGAATACAGCTTCGATAGCATCTTCACATACCTCATCACAATAATCCTTACGAACTTCGTCAATGTGATCAATGGATTCTTCTACGCTAGCTGGAAATATTTGTGTAGGGTTTTTGCTGGGAAATAGAATTACGTTATCAGTCATTTACCTCACCACCTTTAAAAGGATCGATGTTTTATTTATGCGATCCGTAAAAGCGGTAGGTTCTGATTTAATTTCATCCATTAGCTTGCGAAGAGTAATCTTACCACCAGAAAGAACCTTCTTTAAGGTTTCTTCTGTGTTACGACCAATTCGTTTGGTTAGTGAGCTGTCAACATCAAAACCAGATATAGCAGTGCGGCTGATACTAAGCCCTGCAGGACCCCTAGCACGAAAGACCGTGAGCTTATTATACTTAGAATCAAAAGTCCAAAGTTCTTGAGCGCCAATAATCGTTGCGGGGTCAACCGATTGTAATTTATATTCATTGCTTTCTTTCTGATATGTAAAAAACTTTAACAGCTTTTCTGTAGAAGGAGCTTTCTTTTTACGAGGTGCACGAGCTTTCTTGGTGTTATCACCATATCGCTCACAATCATTCAAAAGATTTAAATAGAATGCAATCTTCTCTTTGAGCTGCTTTGCTGTTAGATGCTTATAGCCTTCTGCAATTGCTGGATCTGTTTGAGCCATAGTAAGCTCACCCCAGATTGGTCCATAGTAGTCGCCAATCTTGTTTGCATACATTGCAGGAATCTCATTCTTCTTCAACCAATCATATAATGAGAATGGGGTGTTAGAATCGATTAGCACCTCAATATCACCAATAATGTCACTAAGCCTATCCTTGACACGTTCTTGGATGGAAGGCTTGTCTACGACCTTCTTAGGCTTTTCTTCGACATAATAACCAACAGCAACCTTGATATCATTATTAACACGAACCCATTCATTAGGCTCTAGATCACGATTCTGATTGGTGGCAATCCGACAAAGCCATGCAGCAGTAAGAGGAATCTTACTTTCTGGAATCCTATCAACGATCTTCTGCATCAACTTGTCAGTTTTAAAATAGTCCTTAATGTACTGACGAGCCTCTTCGTTTTCTGTCATATAGTTATACCAAGTGAGCGCTCGAAGCAGCTCAACCTTGGTTGTAACATTCTTTGGCTCTTCACCCAGATATTTCCAATTTACCAAATATGTATCAGACTTGGTTGCACGCTTAACTTTTTTTGTGCGACCAATCTTCAAAGCAGACTTAGCCATGTACAAGGTTCCTTAGGTTTTGTTCTTGTGTTAACATCTCAGACACTATAGCGTAATCTTGTTCAGATTTCAACAGCTCTGCCTTGAGCCTATCAATCTCTTTAACAAGACGTTCGTTAGCAAACTTCTGGCCAAGGTACAGCTCATACCATTTATCAGCGTCATCTAAAGCTTCTCTGAGATCAACGTTCATCTTTTTATCCTATATGTTTAATTTAGTTGATTTGGTTTTTTGGTAAAGAAAGGGAAGGGAATTGTTGATTGTAAAATTGTGAAAAAGGGGTGTTTTGAATATATTCTTTTTTGGATAAAATTTGAATTTGGTTAAAGGATGAATCCAAAATTTGTTCTAATTGGGTTTTTTGTGATTGTGTGAGGGTGTTTGATTCTAAGAGAGAGTCCAAAATATCGATGATAAAATTTGTAGTTGATTGGGTTGAAGGAATAAGTTGGGTAAAGTTTTTTGGTTGTTTAGCCATTTTTATCTCTCCATTGCTCATATTATTAATATATCATATTTTTATTAAAAAAGCAACAGTTATTTTTCCCTGTGTTTTCAAGGGATGATTTTTTAATAAAATCGTTGCTTTTTTATTCAATCTCCCCTATATTAATAATATGAGCAATGGAGATACAAACATGGATACGACTTCTTTAGACAAGATCTACTACGGTATGACACGTGCAGAAATTCGCGATCAATATATTAACGGCATCTCTGCCAAAATAGTTGGTGTGGAAATGGTCGTTATGGGCATTCTTTCAGATTGTCAAGAAATGATGGCTAGGAAAAATCCTTCAATTTCTTCCCCAAATGTAGATGAATTTATCCGCAAGCAATTGAACATTGCTAAGTTCATCATTGCAGAACAACTTCAAACAAAAATGAAAGCAGCTTAATATGACTACAGTGTTTACAGGCCAGAAGGCCTACGTTACGAAAAAGGTCCGAGACCACCAAAAACGTGGTTGGGTGATTTCAAGGTCTCACAAACACCCTGATGGGTCTGAGACGTTTGTAATGGAATATGTTGGTACGAAATAAGATTGGAGTTTGATATGAAGTTCGATGATTTTTCTTTTGAAAATACTGCTCGGGCAGTATACACCATGAATCCTTCCGCACAAGAGCGTTATGACTCATGGGAAGATCTCAAGTCGTTTATGGTAGGTATGGCTTACCAACATATGGATGACAATGCCAGCTTTTCTACTAGTGGCTTCCAGCTTACATCATTTAAAATAAGTGGTGGTGAGGGCAAATACGTTATTGCAAGCGTTTCTGCATATACTGCAAACGAGTTCGTCAAGCGAATGGAAAATGCTGGTAAAGCATTGAAAGATTTATTGGGAGTTTAAAATATGACAGAGATTGATTATGACAAACGACATGGATCACCATATGATCGTGGAGCAGCAGATGCTTATTATTGTCGCCAGTTTAATCCACACTATAATGTTTGTAATGGTACAGTACGTATCGAGATAGAGGATCCTGACTCACCAGAGTTCGATGCATATCGTGCAGGTTACAACGAACAAACTGATGTGAAGGATTGGGGTTAAGAGGTCTTGTAGACAAACACATTAGGGTTTACAGGTTGGACCTGTGGAGTAGCATCGAGTTGATTAAGCAGAGTTAACCACTCTGCTTTCCTCGTTTCCCAACCATAGAAATGATCAAAATATTGCTTTTGAAAATCTAGGTATGGATCAGTGTTGCCTTGGTTTTTAATTATCGTACGGATGGCTGTGTCCAACGTCTGTGCAAAGATTGTAGCATGCTTGTTTACATCTTCCTGCCATTGATACATCATGGCAAAGTTTGAACAAGTTTCAGGAAGGACAGCAAAGTTAGGGCATACAACAAGGTTCTTTGCAGACATGGCCTCTATTACAGAGAGGCAGCTTGTCTCAGGCCAAATGCTTGGATATGCATAGATGTGTGATTTGGTAAGTGCATCTCGTACTTCTTCGTTGGTCACTGCACCATGATATGTAATCTTTGGATGTGAACGGCAACGATTGAATAGCTCTTCAAATTGCTTGTCAGCTTCCTCCCAGCCATAAACCTTGAAGCTGGAATACACATGAAGATGGATGTTGTCATACCTCTTACACAACTCCTCAAACACAGGAACTAGAATACCAAGTCCGCGATGAGGGGTTGTATGATAGATGATATTAACTGTGCCATCATATTCCTTCGTTGTAATTGGAATGGGCTCAATTGCATTCTTAAGAACGATTGCATTTTCATAGGGAAGGCCAAGATAGGCATTGTAGCTGTACATCTGCCAATTGGAAACACATACAATCTTATCAAACCTTGATCTGCTGCTAAGGTCTTTAAGATGTTGAATTTCAGGATCCTCATGGTGGTCATGCAACCAAAGGATCTTTTTCTTATCTGGATTGATATCTCTTACTCGAGATAAAATAATTTGAAATTTGTCAAGAAGCTCTGAAGGGATTGATTTGTACAAGCGTTCTTGCATTAACTCGGAACCTCCCCGAGCATTTTTATTCAATTCATTCTTTTCCATAATATAACCATTCACAAATAAATTTTAGATCATTCTTTACGTTCTAATATAGACGGTAGTTTTATATTGACTTTTTCATCTTGAACATTCATCAAGAATCTAGCGGTGAGTGATAAAATACTCCACGAACAGAATCCTATCGCTGCTGCGATAGCCATTACGTTGTCGGATGTGGGGGCTATATTAAAATACTCTATTATGGGCCCAACTCCCACAATGGCGGATGTAACACTAAGACCAGATCTTATTGCTGCATCCCACACATTGCAAGGTCTATAGAAAGCCATAAACGCAGTCCCACCAATTAATCCCCCGAGACCGGCAATTAGTTTTGTCATTACCGGCATCGTTATTGAGTCAGACATAGAATGTTACCCAGTATTAATATGATACTGGTCTTATTTATAAATCTCTAACACTGAGTCTAGGCGAAATGAACGCCAAGCATCTTTTTCAATATCCCAAACTGAAAGAATATTTTCATTGATAGTCTTTTCTTTGTCAGTCTTTTTCTCATAAGGCTTGACAATTGAGTCAATCAACGTGCATTTCATTGTACGTTCTGACCCATCAGTCTTGGTAAATTTAATATTAATAATGCCGTTGTGTAGCATATTAATAATATTTGTTTTAGATACTGTCTGCATGTCCACCGGAAGTCTCCTCCAAATACATTTTCAACTCTTCAAAACCACCAATTCTAAACCCCAATGCTACGACAATAGGAACTGTCTTAACACCTGGGAAATTTTCTACGATAAAGTTAAGATCGTAATCTTCACCCAAGGAGTAATACTTATAACTAACACTTCTCTCGTCGAGTAGTTTTTTTGCAGCATCACACCATACGCAGTTAGGTTTTCCGTAAACCTCAATCATTAGACGTCATCCTTATTCCAGAATCCTTTTCTGGTCTCTTCCATGGTCCAAAGGCACCAGAATGTGTACCTTCTACGCGAATGAAACGCTTATTAGTCTCATTCTTATTTGGGTTAGGAATGGTAACCATTACCTTCTTACCTTTTGCCCAAACATTCAACTTATTAAGAATCTTATCAAGAGGGGACTTGCTTTGACGCAATGCCCTGACCGTATCATTAGAGACACTGTTGCGTTGACCCTTAGAAGTGTATTTTGCTCTTTTTGCTTTACCAGCCATTTGTCATTCTCACTCTTCTGTTACTTCACATATTTTTGTTACGTGTATGTTTGAGCATACCAAACATCTTAATTTAAGTACACCATTATCTGGGTTACGATTGGGTGTATAATCAACCAACACCATTGTATTTTCACCATTATGGCATGCAGGACAGTCACCTATAATAATAGGAAGGTTACCATCCTGCGCTACTTTGATATTAACTCTTCTTGACACCTTTTGCCTTTGTCTTGCTTGCTGTTACAGGTTTAGCTGGTGAAACTTGCTTGACGGCGGATACTTTAGAAGGGGATACAGGCTTAACAGGCTTAGCTGCTTTGGCACTGGTAGGTTTAATTTGTTTCGACACGATAGGGGTTCCTACTGTTGGTGTAGCAATAGGAGCAGTTGCTGTATCAGTAATCTGATCGTTTACAGCTGGACTTCCACCTAACCACTGTTTAATTTTCTTCCACATTTTTCATCTCCTGTTCATAACCATATTTACAAATAAAGTAACTATCAATAATATCAGAAGAAGGGTTCCATTGCTTTTCAGTCATGTTGAGCTTCTTCTTGATATCGTATTTAGTTTCATATTCAAAACTATCTTGCAAAGATTGTTCAAAACTATCTTGCAAAGATTGCTTATTGGCGTTTCCTTTACCTGTAGCAAATTTTTTAATTACGGTAGGAGGAACTGTTTTAAAATTATATTTGTGTTTCCACAGGTAGTGTTTTAACAATCCAGCATTTTCTGCAATATTGAAAACCATACCTGTGGAACCCATAGAATAACCTTCAATGTATATAATATCATCTTTTGTTAACAAAGACAACACCCATTGTGTAATTTGGTAGTATCTTTGTTCGTTGGATAGATAATCATTATGTAAATCTCCATGAATGTTGTCAACATCTGTATCAAATTTTTTCATGGAGGTTAAATAATAAAATTTACATTGTGTAAACTTAACAGGAAATTTATCACTTATACAAACACAAGGGGAAGAAAGACTGTAATCTACTCCAACGATTCTCATTGATTATTCATCATCATAATCGTAGTCTTCTTCTTCCTCTTCTTCAGGCTTATCCTTGGCAAAGTACTCTTCCCACACAGAGTCAAAAGCATCATCATAACCTAAACATTCTTCCTCAATACCATCTCGTTCTGTATGGTCAGTTGCTTCCAAAAGACGTTTGTAAATTTGTTCTCTAGCACCTTCGTCTTTTACAATCTCCGAAATAACACTAATTAGATGTTCCCAGTCCATTCAATTTCTTCCTTCTAGTCTTAGCTTCTTTTACCACTTGTTTTTTTGTATCGTGATCATATGTTAGCCAATCTTGTATTTGATTGGATGTGCGACCACAAGTTTCGCAATACGAATGGTTCGTATCCAAGCAACATGTGGTCTCACAAGGACTATTCTGTTTATCAGAAGAGTTCACATCCACCCCCAACGCAAGCTGCAGAACCAATCGTATCTACATCTATATATTTGATTTCCTTGAGCTCATCTTCCCACTTGATATCAACAAGCGTCTGTTGAATCTTTTCCCATTTATGTAACAAATATACATCCTTGAAGCAGTATTCAGTCTTCTTGATATCGCCACCAAAGTAGTTAGTGGCAAACTTCTTGAAGCGACGAACCCAATCCTTCTTTAGAGTGTTGATGTGATTATCAGCAGTAAGATCTTCACCAAAGCCATTAGCAGTCATGCAGGCCATCCAAAGATTGTCAAAACACTTCAAAGCCTCGACAATGATACCAGAAGCCATGATTGCTCCTGCACCATACTTCTCGACAATTTGATTTGCATTCAACACTTCGGTATTAGGAGCCTGATTGTAATCTTTATCACCAGTCATCGGTAAGAAAGATATGCCAGCAAAATAATTGCGGTTAGCAAATACATACTCTTCAATCTCATCCCAGTCGTCGACAATAACAGTGTTAGAGACATTATGGCGAATACCAGGATGAGCACATTTTTCAACATTTGTTCCAGCATTAACCCAATGCTCCTGTGCTTTTTTAATAAGATCGAGATGCTTGATACCAATCAGCTCATCTTTATATATGGATCCTTCCTTGGACACTACAGGAAATGATATAACATAATCTGTCTTACCAGAAGACCAGACAGATTCCTCAACCATATTTGGGTTAATACGCTTAATTAACTTTGCTACTTCAGTTTCTTTATTCAACTGAATGTTACGAATGTACATCGGTGAATGGTCTGCATGAATACCAGAAGCAGTCATCAACAATACAGATGCATTGCCTGAAGGCTTGACGCATGTTGTACGAGCAGCGGCATTGATACCAAGCAATTCAGCCATTTCCTTGTTGGTTTGCTTAACAATCTCTGCACCCTTTTCGAGGATCTTTGCATCGAACAAGATCTTTGGATTGTTCATCCAACCTGTGACAGATACACCAAGAAGTGCTTCGCGATCAAAGATTGCCTTCGTAGTTGATGAAAGAAATTTAAAATCTGTGTAGCCAGCTTGTAGTGTACCAAGGATGGCTCCTGCACGACAAGCCTGATAGAATGTTTCTTCATCGTCACACATACCACCATTAATTTCAGTAAGATTACAACCTTGCCAACCTGATTGCCCATCGATCTGAGGATACATGCCAATTTCAACACAAGGATTGGTTGTGATATCTTTATTATCAACGAAGAAGAATCCAGGCTCACCAAACTGCTTAATTGAAGTCATTAAGCTAGCAAACTGTTCTCTTGTTATTTCATTACGAACAATGACAGCTGAATTGTTAGAGCGACCACGTTGTGGATTATCAATATACCAATTACCAGTTTTAGCTCCCGCCATCTCATTATCGTTAGGAGAGAATAAACAGATAGTAGCTGAACGGCGAACACCACCAGCCAATACAGCATCAGCAGCGTGCATAACAATATCGTAGACATGGATTGGCCTCAAAGCTGCAGTCTTCTCATGAAGAGTAAGACCAGTTAGAATATACTCAATACGATCAAGTGAGCGACGAAGAGGATCTGGACCAGGAGCTTTGAATCCACCAGAGATCTTTGAGCCCTTTGGACGAACTTGTGAAAGATCAAAGTAAACCTTGCGACCAGAGTATTCTGGATACTTAGCATTTTCTGTAAAGAACGACGAAAGAAGAACGTCAAGTGAAGTAGCCCATCCTTCAATAGAATCCTCTACAACGTGTGTCTTTGGTTGCTTGGTGCGTGGTCCAATCTTAGGAAGGCGATCGATGTGGTGTTGCTGTACAGAAAAACCTGCACCAGCTCCACAAAGAAGAATATAGAAAACTTCACCAAAGAATGCAGGACGATCTGCGTATGAAGAGGTACAATTGTACATACGCATTTGGTGTTTCAATAACTGATCACCACCAAACTGTAATGAACGCTGAGCACCCAATACCAACTTCTGCTTGTAAGCCTTGGTTGCTTCGTCAATATATCCCATTAGCTTGGATGACATCTTGTCTGCATAAAAGCCAATGTGCATTTTAATTACACGATCAACAGCTTCGTTCCAAGTTTCATATCTACCTTGGTCTTCTACGTATCTTGCATATCCTTCGTAAAACTTGGCATCCGACAACAACTTCTTAGCGTCTTTATAAATCGTGCTCATATAATTATACCTCTTTTTATTATTCTTGTTCTTTTTTCTTTACTGTAAACGAACCATCTTGATTGTCTATCCATTGAAGATCATCACCAACCTTCCAACCAAGCTCAACCAAATCAGGCAGCATCTCTTCTGGAAACTCAATGTAAAAGTCATCAAAGTATGGATTCACTTGTAAGGAGACTGTCCATGATTTAGTTTCTTCACTCATACTTTACTCCATTGCTGTAACCGCATCTTAGCTGCCAATCCTTCAAAAGTATTACTATCGATAATAGATTGAACAGCAGGGCCTGACAGACCTTGCTTAACAACCATATCATTTATATCTTTGTATTCGATGAAATCTGGCCAGATACAAACTTTGTAGTTCTGGTCGATAGCTCTACCAATCTTTTTAACAATCTCTTTGTTTCGCGGTTCATTATCGTATATTACTATAATTTTATCTCTATCAGCAACGTTGCCAAGATTTACATCCGAGCCCGCCATTGCCACACCATTATCAATAAAAAGACTATCGATTGGACCTTCAACGACATACACGGGTTTGTTTCTGTCGATAGAGTCTAGTCCAAATATCTTGTCTTTTGTTTCATCAAGTATGATTGTAGAGTATCTTAGTGTAGATGTCTTGCTAATCGATCTGCCTGTAAACCCAAAGACATATCCTTTAGCATCGACAAATGGAAATACGATACGAGGTTCATCCAATGCAAGTGCTTTGTCATTGAACTTCCCAGGCAGTATTGTATTTACCCAAGCATAGTATGTATCTGAATAGTAAATTCGAAAATGAGTCTTTGCAGGAATGCATCGATCAACGATATACTTTTTTGCTGGATGTTCCGGCTTTAATTGCGATATTTTACGTATTTCTTTGAATGGATCGAAATGATCGATTCTTCTGCTAGCATATTTTTCGATAGCAGATACGAACTTTTCAGGCTGCTCGGCTTGACCCGATTCCTTCAAGTATTCTAATCTATATTCTGTATAAAGTAAAGGACTATATGTCTTAATGAACTTACTTAGTGAAGTACTATAACCACAATTAAAGCACTTAACATTAATCCTACCAGAATGCTCATAAAAGTGTCCACGTGTCTTAAACTTATTGGTTTGTGAATCACCACACACATTGCATCTGAACTTAGCATTGTATGGTCTATTCTTAATTACTTTGAATTGTTCCAGCTGTGAGCCAACTAATGAGGCAAACTTCTGATCTAACCACAATGTATCCATTACTCTGTATCCTATTTTGATCCAATAGGGATAGTATACAAGAGTTTAAGTAAATGTCAACTATTATTCTTGCTTATGGTCTGGTCAGCATCATCATAGAATTTTTTAATAGAATCTAGTGACTTCTTGCACGTGACATTATTCTTATGAAGGCTTAGTATTAAGTCTCCAACCTGCTGGTCTGTTAGCTTATCCGGATTAGGAAACTTGTTAGACAAAGGACAATTATACAGATAATCAGGAGCTTTTACAACCTTGTATTCAGGAGCATAAAATTCTGGACTTGTATGGCATCCCGCAACAAATAAAGCTAAACTAATTACAACAAGTTTCTTCATTTTAAAGATCCATATAAGTCATTAAGTTGTTTAATAATACTTTTTAAGTATGCAGATGATTGACTATCTTTGCTTACTTCTGTACTAGCTTGCTTTTCTATTGCATTCACTTTAACATCTTCTTGCTTTTGGTTATTAGCAATCTCTTCTCTAATGCGTGAAGCATCATCTTGTATAGTGGCAGTATCTTGTTTGAACTGTTCCTGCTTTTGTTCAACAATCTTTTCTTGATCTTGGTTGAATTGTAAAATAGCAGCTTCTTTTATATTATAATCGTGAACCTTTAACCACGTAAATGCTCCTGCTGACACAAATATTGCCAAAGCAATCATTGAAGGAAGTCCACCACTAAAAGCTAATCTGAATAACAATTTTATCATGATAGTGACAAAGCCTTGTCTTTCATTGTTTTTTCATAGTCAGATAGTTTGTCCAAATAACCTGCATTACGAAGTTCTTTGAATACTAGATTTTCAAAAGAGAACTCCCCATTCTTAGCAATGGCAGCTCCTCTCATGTTCTTGATCTTTTCTTTAATTCTACTTACTGTGTCTTCATCTGATCTATCTGCAATCACCTTGTCGATCATCTTCATATAGTATTCGACTTTATTATTCAAAAGTGGATCAGATTCAAAATGTAAATTAAGAAATTCTGGAAGTTGAATCCAGTGGTCGTACATAACAGAGTAAACACCTTGTCCTTGATGAGGCACATCGGTTACGTCCTGTGCGTATAGTTCTACGGGATAACCGTAGATGTTAATCTCGCTATGGGTTAATGTCCATAGTACTTTTTTATCTTGAAGATATTCATCAATAAACATACGATTGATATTGCATGATGAGCAATCACATTCATTATCATGTCCAAAGTCATCTCTATTGATTACCAAATGTAGGTCTATGTCAGACTTTGGGGTGTAGTTATAGTTTGCATTGCCACCTGTAAAGATAATATCTTTAATCTCCATAGGATTAATCTTTGCAAACTTTGCCCATGCAGATGCGATCTGCATTAACTTGGCTCTTATTTCTGGTTTTAAGTTAACTTCATCGTTCCAAATCTTTGGATTCATCTTATCATGATATTCTAATGTCGTATCTTCTTTAACCAGAGAGTTCTTTGTAATAAACTTACTGAAAGTTTTGTTAACTTTTTTTTCTAACTTATTATTGACCTTGGCATATAAAGGACCATTGTCATCATACTTGGTCTTAATACCTACTTCATCACCCTCACCAAGTTGTCTTTTTAACTTGCTGGTGTATATTTTGTTTTTTCTCTTATAAGCATTGTCAGGAGGAACTGCTGGATTGCCATTGCCTGGTGTCAATGTAGGAGAGGTTGAAGCAGCATTAACTGCAGGACCTGCTGCAGGACCAACAGCGCCACCATCTTCTACTATTTTTAAATAATGAAGGAATGCTTCTTTTAACTCTGGTGTAACATATGACTCTTTAAGAGATTTCTTCTTTTTCTTGCTATCCTGCTGATGTGTTACAGGTGTGCTAGGAACTGATGCAGTAGTTCCATTGGTTGAATTAGTAGAACCATTAATGTCACCACTTGTACCTGCAATACCAAAATCTTCTTTTAAAGGCTTGTTATTTAAAAGAACGAGAGTTGCAGCGATTGTACCTAGTCTAGAACCACCACCAGGAATCCTTGCAATCCATTTCTTTAGATTGATAATCATAATATCAGTATAGCCAAGAGCATTCTTTTCATTAGAATTCAACGTACCATACTTCTTAAGAAAGTTACCTCTCTCATCAATTAGCCCGAGATGATATGCAGGCCATTGAATAAAAGGAGTTGTCAACTTTCTAATAAATTGATATGCTAATACTTTATCTGCTATACCATTCATTATGTCAAATCTTTCTAAGCTCGTTTAGGATATTTTCATCCATGGAAATGTCTTTGGTATTTATTGTTCTATTTTCAATACCAATATTTGATATTTGGTCTGGTAAATGATTTAAGAATACCAAGAAAGGTTTGAGTAGATGTTCCATGTTCTTGCATCTAAGAAACAACATTCTAGTTGTTGCTTCTACTCCAAATACATTGTTTAAAATTATCATATGATTTAAAATGAGGCGTTCTTTTAGATCACCTTCTTCTACATATCTATTAAACAACCTTTTAATATATTTAAATCTTTTAAGATCGTCGTAAAATTCTATAGTATCATAACACTGAGGGTTATCATAATGCTTGGCTGCGTAAAGTAAAAAATTAGACTCGTCAAGTTTATCCATATTAATTATATTTCATTATGATGTAAAAATGTAGGTGGCCCCAGTATGAAAAGTACCAGAACCTGATGCCACAGTTATGACGCCTGTCGTATAGTTAACTGAGAGGACGCTAGCCTTGAAATTTAATCCAGTACCAGTGACTCTGTAACCTTTTTTAATGTGCTGAACAATACTGGTTTGACCTGTAAAGGTTGCTGTCGCACCAGAACCTAAAGTTGCTTTCATGGTGTATCTTTTTACACCCTGTAAACCACCCCAAATTTTTCTACCTGTACCTAGTGCTGAATTAATTGACATCTTACATTTCTACTACGATGGAACTATTGGCAGACATTGCTCTTGCAAATATGGTGTTAGCACCAGAAAGAAGTGTTAGTACGCTAAGAGATTGCTGAAGCTCACCTTGATAACGATCATAAGCAAATCCGGTAGCTGTATTAGGTGGTGCCACACCTGTATTGGAATAATTAATCCATACTGGATAAGAACCTACAACTTGGAAAGTAACATTACCTGTTACGTTGCTTCCAACCATTGTAAAATATTGTGATGAAAGACCATACTTTGTTACGTTTGACGTTGCCATTTTTAACTCCTAAAAGAATATTGTCTTTTATTTATATGACAAATAAAATCAAGTGTGGTGAATCTGTTGGAACTATGGTTTCACCATCTAACTCAGCACCATCTCCTTCATACAACATCTGACCGTCTATTTGACATTTACCTGATATAACATACAAATAAGATTTGCTAGGTGTATACTCATTATTAAGAATACCTGCATACACTTGCATTGTTGTATTCATTTTAATGTTTAACTTTGAAAATTGTAATGTTTCTCTATTGTAAAGTTCGTAAAGTGGGTCAGTATCTTTGCTATCCTGAGTTATCCATATTTGCAAGTATCTTGATGGCTTGTCACTAATACACTTCTCAGTGTGCCATATACTTCTACCACACCACATATGCTGTACTTGACCAGGATTAGCTATTGAGGTGTTGCCTAAACTATCCCAATGCTCAAGTTGACCTTCTATCATATAACCTAAGATATCTAGATTCTTATGTTCATGTTTTGCTATTGTATATCCTGGCCAAAGAATATCATCGTTGATGGCACAAAGGGATCCAAAGTTTTTATACCTTGGATCCCTATAAGAGTTATTACTAAAAGTTCTTCTTGATTGAATCCA
>Ga0208497_1000078_pt1 | contig 53455 bp, 69 predicted proteins | sample CryBogCBE25Aug07_FD_184555 | JGI IMG/M metagenome (GOLD analysis project Ga0208497, IMG submission 184555) | Freshwater microbial communities from Crystal Bog, Wisconsin, USA - CBE25Aug07 (SPAdes) | ecosystem: Environmental > Aquatic > Freshwater > Lake | place: Crystal Bog, Wisconsin, USA...
TACCAAAATGAACAGTGGCACAAAGCCGCAATCAGGTTTGGCGAGAAGTTGGCATCTGTTGGGCCTGTTGGCTATTACGAAATGGACGCAAAAGAATGGCTTGATTGGGCTATGTCAACCGTACAAACTCGCACATGGGTAGGACTGACGGATGATGAATTTAATGAACTTTACGATAAATATGTTCCAGAATCTTGCTACGCATTGTTAATTGAAAAAGTAGAAGCCAAGCTGAAGGAGCGTAACCAATGAAGCCATGCCCAAGCTGTGGGGGTGACTGCGGTTACACCAAAAAGAAAGGGTGTCAGTATCAATCTGGAGAGAGTGAATGGGTAGGACTGACAGAAGATGAAATCAAAGAATGCTTTGCCATAACTCCTGATCAGTTTTTGCCGTGGCAAATCTACAAAAGAATTGAAATTAAGCTGAAGGAGCGCAACACATGACTGACAAAGAAGATAAACGATTTCAAACAAGATTGGCAACATTCATTATTGATGGTCTTGATGCGACTGAAGCTGAAGACTTGGCGTATTCAATGATGATGCGTGATCGTGATGGCTATGATGATCGTCGTCTCTGTTACGAATGTGAACACTACAAAAATGGTTTATGCCACGCCATTCTTGACAAGAAGGGTAAGCCAACACAACAGTTGAGATTCATTCTCCAACGGTGCCCACAATTTAAACTTAAAGGAACTAAATGATTTACTGTGGAGTTGACCCTGGCTTCTCAGGCGCATGGGGAATGATCGACCACCACGGTGACTATTGGTCGTGTGGAGACATGATCCATAACGGTGACCACTTGTTGAGTCGTGACATCATTGCCGAGATGAAACAAGCCATCGAACGCCAAGACGTAGAGTTCATCTTAGAAGCCGTCCACGCCATGCCCAAGCAAGGAGTCAGTTCCACATTCAAATTTGGTATGGCGTTTGGTTCTGCGATCACCATCATTGAACGGTTCTCAAAGGTGGTTCACATGGTCACACCACAGCAATGGAAGAAGGACATGGGATTGACCTCCAACAAGGCCGATAGCATGGCTATGGCGCGAGAACTGTGGCCACTGGCACCCTTGCATAGGCAGAAGGATAACGGACGCGCTGAGGCGCTTTTATTGGCTGAATGGTACAGGAGACAGACATGAAAGAGAAAGACATCAACGACGCGGTCACGCACATTTACACCCACGGCATGAAATACGCTGAGGCCAAGGGAGAATTAACTTACTTGGAAGAATTCAGGAAGAGTAAGAAGGCCATGCTGATGAAGACTGCTATGGAGAATGGGTGCAAGTCAGTTGCCGCGGCCGAAATGGAAGCCTACGCAGACGTCGAGTACATTGAGCTAATCAAAGGGCTTAGCGTGGCTGTAGAGAAGGCGGAGGGACTCAGGTGGGGCTTAGTAGCAGCACAGGCAAGGGTAGACGTCTGGCGCTCTTTGGAGGCCAGTAATCGCAATACAGATAGGGCAACAATGTGAACAATCAACTGACTGCAAAAGAAAAAGCCTACGTGGGGCTCGTGAAGCTCCTCCCTTGCTCAGTGTGTGATCAAGAGGGGCCAAGCGACGCCCACCACGTCAAACAGCATAGGCAGTACACGGTCATAGCACTCTGTAAGAGTTGCCATCAAGGGAGCAAGATGGGTTGGCACGGGGAGAAAAGGGCTTGGGCTATAGCCAAGATGGATGAGATTGACGCATTAAACGTGACTGTCAAGAGGGTAGTGGAGTTGATTCATAACAGTTGAGTGGCAACAACTCCACTTTAAGCAAAAAAGCAACAAACTAAAATATTTTCAATTATTTTACAAAAATAAGGGTTTCCCCTAGACAGAATATCTAATATTTTGTTAGACTACAAGAACTGAAACAAATTCAGGTTTAACCAAAAAGGAAATTATCATGATTACAGAAACACAAGCAACTATCCAAGCTCTCGCAACAGTAGAGTCTTTATCATCTGACATCGATGCACTCTACGTGCTCGACCAACAAGCCAAAGCATTGGCTGACAAAGTCAAAGAATTAAAAGCTTCCATCGCCAACAAGTACGATGTAGGCACACACAAAGGCGAGTTGCACTCAGTCAACGTTGCTCTCTTCGAAGTCAAGGGTACAGTTGACTATCAAGCTCTCTGTGTTGCATACGGTATCACAGAAGAAGTTCTCAACACCTTCCGCAAAGAAGGCCGTGCTGACATCCGCGTTACCCCCAAGAAGTAAATTTAATGCCCCTTCGGGGGCTATAAGGAGATATTCATGAGCGACTCAGTAAGAATTCAAGCAGACGAAAATCGTGCAGTATATGTTGGACAATTTGATCAAGACATTTGGTTGTCCATTCAAGTGCATGGTGGGGGTGCCCACTGCGTTATCCCAAGGGATCAAGCTAAGATAATGCTTGAGACTTTACAAAACTTTTTAACAAAAGAGGTGATATGAATGAGTTGGCTCTTTTCGCAGGCGCTGGTGGAGGCATTCTCGGAGGACATCTGCTCGGATGGCGAACCGTCTGTGCAGTCGAGTGGGAACCCTACCCAGCAAGCGTATTGTGCGCCCGACAAAATGACAAAATTCTTCCGCCTTTCCCGATTTGGGATGACGTACAAACCTTTGACGGAAGACCGTGGCGAGGAATTGTGCAAGTCGTATCGGGAGGCTTTCCTTGCCAGGACATCAGTTCCGCAGGCAAGGGAGCTGGTATCTCAGGCAAGCGGTCAAGTATGTGGGGACACATGGCACGGATTATTGGCGAGGTACGACCCCAATTCGCATTCGTGGAAAACAGCCCAATGCTCACTGTTCGAGGACTTGGAGTTGTCCTTGGAGACCTTTCCGAAATGGGGTATGACTGTCGGTATGGAGTTGTATCCGCTTCCAGTGTTGGTGCAAACCACAAGCGAGACAGAATCTGGATTGTGGCCTACTCCCAACACATTGGAGGGACTGAAGCCCAAAAAGATAGAGAGAATTATGGAATACAACCAGAAAGCTCGTCCAGGTCGCAGTTATGCGTCAATGAATTTGAGGGAGCAAGTTGTTTACGGGAAACAACCGATATGGCCTACACCCAACGCATGGGACGGGAAGAGAGGTCCAATGAGCAAAGAATTGATGGAGTCGGGAGCACATCAGATTACCTTGGTAACTGCGGTGAAACACTTTCAAACTCCAGTAGCAAGAATGTTCAAGGACAATGGACAATCCCCTGCGGAGTTGAACAGAAACTCGGAGACATTGGCAATGCAAGCTGGTGGGAGTCTGAACCCAACGTGGGTAGAGTGGCTAATGGGGTGGCCTCTAGGGTGGACAGACTTAAAGCCATTGGAAATGGACAAGTCCCACTCTGCGCTGCAACAGCATGGACATTATTAAATAAAAGGTTGGAGGAATAAAAATGGATAAAGATTATGTTTATACCCCAGCGGGCACCGACATCGCCATTCGGTGGAAGGCCATGGGATGGATACCACCAAGCGAGCAGCCAGAGTATCAACAGAAGTGGAAGTTCTACCAAGAGCTACCCATGAGAAAGTTAGACGATAATGCCAAGAAAGAGTATGAGGCAGTCATGCGTAAGGCCAAAGTAGCAAGGATTAAATAATGGGATTTGCAAAACAAATATCTCCAACTAATCGAATACTTGAGCAACTAGACTTAAGTGAAAAAGTTCATCGCCTTGGCATGATAGTTCCATTAGAGTTCAAAAACGAAGAGGGAAACAATCTAGCAATCTGCTCATCATGCTATGTTTTTAGCGCTCAAAAATTGCAAGAGTTTGTTTCTGAGATTGTTGATTTCTCATACGATGAAACTTTTAATTTGATTAAAAGAAAAATGAGACAGATGGAGGAAACAGAATAATGGAAAAGAAAGAACTCAGTGGGTTGGCTCGCCAACTCCTACAAACATCAGGGGCTCAGACGTTCTTCACTCAGGCAGAGTTTGACGATGCCATAGCAATAGCCCAGGCAGAGATCATGCACATAGCAGTGGAGACCACCAAGAAAGCCATCTTTATTGAGCGCCAAGCATGCGCAGAATTGGCATTGCAAGGCACGGATGAGCCTGTACTGATCAAAACATTGGAAATACTCCAAGCAGAGCGTCAACGCATTCATGATGCCATCCTGAACCGCATACCATCACAAAGGCAGTAGTATGAAAGACAAAACTGAATGGGCTCTATACTTGACGTATGTTTTTGCAGTTGTGGTGATCTTATTGGACATGCTATTTTGGAGGCAAGGATGAACGATAAAGAAAGAGAAGAGTTAGATCAAAAGTTCGAGGAAGAGTACCAACGCATGGTGAGGCGCAATGACTGGAACGCAACCATCAGGATGGAGGTACCTTTGACCACCAAGCTTGTAATCCCTGACATGTTCAGGAATGCAGTATTGGAAGAAGTCGCGCTAGAGTTTGACAAGCTGAAGAACTTCGGAGATACAAGCCAATCGTTCGCAGCCTTTGTTCGAGGTATGAAGAAATGATCAATCCACCATCAAAGGATGTATGTTTGTATTTATCTCGTTATTACAACGAGCGAACAGGAAAACAATTCGAAAAGCTGTCATGGATGTGGCTTCTCTGTTGGGGGTTTTACGATCATTGGGTAGAAGACTGGTTACAAACAGAGGATTAAATATGGCAACCGCAACAAAAAAAGTGGCAACAACTCCACCCAAGAAGGCAGTGGCAACAACTCCAAAAAAAGAGAAGGTGGTAACGTTACCAGAGAAGATGTATTCCATGCCTGAAGAGGTTAAGGAATGGATAGACCAAGCCATGAGTCGAATGAGGCACATGCAAGGAGAAATCTCGCGCCTCAAGGAAGAGAACGCACAACTCAAAGCCTATAGGAAGTTCGCAGAGCATAGAATCTTGAGAAGCGAAGCAGAATAAGATAAACTTCAGGCTATGCACTGAAATATCGTGCGAAAGGACTGAAATCATGTCGTTAACACTAAAGTTATCAATTGGAAATAAACAATTTAAAAATATTGGGAGGAGAGTATGACTCCTAATAGGAAGGGCGCGGGGAGACCATCAGGAAGCCCCAACAAGGCAACATCAGACGCTAGGATAGCTATAGCTTCATTTGTGGATGGAAACGCTTATAGGCTCTCTGGATGGCTTGATCAAGTAGCCAATGGAGTTCCTAAGTTGGATGAGGATGGTAATCCTACAGGGGAGTATGTCATACCACCGAATCCAGCGAAGGCGTTTGACCTGTTCCAAAGCGTAGTGGAGTATCACATCCCCAAACTGGCAAGGACTGAGTTGACTGGATCAGATACAGCACCAGTGATCATTGAGCACAACATCAATGTGTTTGGCCAGTTGTTGGAGAACATCAAGGCTTCGAGGCAATCCCAATGAAGTTCCGCAAGAAGCCTGTGGTGATCGAAGCCACGCAGTGGTTCAAGATGGGAGATCACCCGATGGTCTATGAGGTCATGGGTAATCCCAAGGAGATCAATGGATGGATTAGGATTATTCCAACAGGAGAATACGCCATCAAAACCCTTGAAGGCCATCACATTGTCAGTACAGGCGACTGGATCATCACTGGCGTGAAGGGTGAGCACTATCCATGTAAGCCAGACATCTTTGAGATGACTTATGAGGTGGCAGAATGAACCACTTCAAGCATAGATGAGCGAAGTCATTGACGAAGTCCTCCTAGACCCCAAGACTCAGGAGGAGTTCTATAAGCTATCAGTAGTCGATCAGACAGTATTCCTATGGCAGTATCAGTGGCTGAAAGAGAAGGCGCATAAGCACCAGATTGAGCCATCAGGGGATTGGTGGAGTATTTGGCTGATGCTCGCTGGTCGTGGGGCAGGCAAGACTAGAGCCGCCTCGGAATGCTTGGCATGGTGGGCATGGAGTCAGCCTGGTACCCGTTGGCTAGTATCGGCTCCAACTTCAGGGGACTTGAAGGGCACATGCTTTGAGGGTGACTCAGGGTTGATGACCATCATCCCCCCAATGCTGATTGAGAAGTACAACTCCAGTCTGCATGAGATACACTTGACGAATGGATCCTTCATCAAGGGGATCGCAGCGTCCGAGCCTGAGCGCTTCCGTGGCCCTCAGTTCCATGGTGGATGGTGTGATGAGTTGGCAGCGTGGGAGTACATCCAAGAAGCTTGGGATATGATGCAGTTCGGCCTCCGACTGGGTAAGAAGACCAAGCTGATCTGCACCACAACTCCAAAGCCCAAAGACTTGATCCTTGATTTGGTCGGACGTGAGGGGGATGACGTGGCCATCACACGGGCATCGACCTACTCGAACATCAAGAATCTGGCGGAGAACTTCCAGAAGCAGATCCTTCAGTATGAGTCCACCAAGCTCGGACGGCAAGAGATCTATGCTGAGTTGATCGACCCAGAGGCGGATGGTATCGTCAAGAGGGATTGGTTCAGACTATGGCCAGATGGCAAGCCCTTTCCCAAGCTTGAGTATGTCATCCAATCCTATGACTGCGCAACCTCGGACAAGACATACAACGATCCTACAGGATCAATCACGCTAGGCGTGTTCAAGCCACTGGATGGAGGTATGTGCGTCATGGTGCTCGACTGTTGGCAAGAACACCTCCAATACCCTGATCTCCGCCCCAAAGTCCTTGAGGAGTTCGAGGTGGCGTATGGAGAAGGAAGGGAGAAGAAGCTCGTAGACGTGGTTCTGGTGGAGGACAAGTCCGCTGGCATCTCATTGATCCAAGACTTACAGAGGGCGCACATCCCAGTCATTGCATACAACCCTGGGCGAGCCGACAAGATACAACGCCTCTCCATCGTGGCAAACATCATCAAAGCAGGACGAGTGTGGGTGCCTGAGTCATCCGTCCGTAAAGGATACGTAAAGGACTGGGCTGAAGGCATGGTGAGCCAGATCTGCTCGTTCCCTGAGACGGCTCATGATGAGTTCGTGGACTGCATCAGCCAAGGGCTCAGATACCTCAGAGACGCTGGATGGATCAGCATTGACATGCCAAGGCGTGATCCTTATGATGACTCAGACATTTTGGATGCGGATGAGCATAACAACAGAAGCCGAGCCAACCCATATGCACAGTAAGGTGGCAACAACTCCACGTGGCAACAACTCCACTAGGGTTGAACATAATCAGGATAGAAGGCATAATGCAATCTATCCACTCTCATTCAGACCATGGCTAAAAAACCCACACTAGACGAAATGCGCCTTGCCTTGAGTAAGGGTAAGACTAAGCATGAGCACGCTCATGAGAAGGCTAGACTTAACGCCATCAAGATGCTTGGGTTACATGAAAAGAACACGGCTCAAGACCGAGCCAAAGCTATGGGCATGAACACAGATGTTTATCATGGGTCAAAGCAAGACATAAAAGGCGGATTTAGCCCTGGCTATGACGACGAACTGTCTTTTGTAACGCCACATCCTGAGTTTGCTAATAAGTGGATAGGCAAAGGTAAATTCAACGAACGCACAGGCGATCAAGCCAAAGCTGAAAGAGATGTTGCTGACGCTTTGTACAAGCAAATTAAATACAAAAACATGGATTATGAAAGCCTTGATAAATTAAAGGGCGATGAATTCCATAATGAATATGACCGAAGAAATGCATTATCTAAATTTGATCTTGCAAAAGAATTTGGAACTCAAGGTCATCCAATGGGATTACATAACACTGTGTATCCATTAAAAATAAAGGCACACAAGACTTTTAATCCTGAAACAGACATGCATGTGATGGAAGAGTTCTTTAGAAATAATGGAATTCCACAAAGTAATATTGATCTGTATAAAACTGGCAATTACATGATGTACGAGACTAAACCAGTTGTTAACTATTTGAAGAGCAAAGGCTATGACTCAATGAGATTACGTGAGTCAACTGATGATAATTACCCAACAATTGCTGTGTTTGATCCAAAACATGTTCGCTCAAGATTTGCAGCGTTTGATCCTGCTAGAGAGCATGAAAACGATTTGCTTGCTGCCAAAGGCGGTGAGGTGTTGCCCCATCATCAGCGTGAGGCAAATAAGGCTAAGTTCCTTGAGTCAAGTGCCGTTAAAGATAGGGTGTTTCATGGAACTACAAAAGACTTTACGGCATTTAAAAAGGGTCGAAACTGGTTTTCAACTGACCCAGAGTATGCCAACATTTATGGCGGAGAACTAACTGAAAATCATGGTGAGAATGGAAGAGTAATGCCTTTACATGTTCAAGCCAAGAATCCAAAGACATTTCATGCATCACAAAAAGGAATGATGGAATGGACTAAATCTGAGCATCATGATCAACATTTAAAACGCAAAGGGCATGATTCAGTTTTATTTGTTGACGACAATGGCAAAGTTGCAACTGGATATACATTTGAACCAACTCAGATTAAGTCAGCCATCGGTAACCGTGGCACATACGACGTCAATGAGCCAGACATTACAAAAGCCAAGGGTGGACAAGTCACCCACGCACATCATTTAGAAATAGAGGAGCGCCCGTTATGAATGAGTTAGTCGGCAAGGGCAGACCCTTCTATTCAGCTTTGGACATGGGGGCTAAGGCCCTCAAGCGTAAGGTAGGAACTGGTGCTGAGTTCCTCAAGGAGTTGATGGCATTGCCTGGTGTCAAACCCACCGAGTTGAAAGAGCGTGGACTAGAAGAATTGATGAATGCGCCTAAGATGACGCATGATCAGTTCCTTGGCCAACTGGCAAGAAAACCAGCGCCCAAGATCAATGAGAAGGTACTGACTGAAGGTGGCAACGACGAAACAATCCAAGAGTTAATAGACAGAGATGCTAGGGAATACGCTAATCGAGAGATTGGAACTAGCCCAAGGATGCGTGATGATTGGTCAGAAACTTATGATGACTTCGTTGAAAACGCCAATCAGAATAAGTATTTAGAATACCAAAAAGAAGCTGACAAGTTAGTTAGACAAGGATTGGCTGACCCTGCGGTGGCTCACTTTGAATACACATTGCCTGGCGGTGAGAACTACAGAGAGATGTTGATTAAAGACCCACAAGGTAAGTTTGGAGGCGTCCCAGCACACTTCCATGGCGAGCCTAACATCATAGCTTCGATGCGTCTTAAAGACCGTACAGGCCCTAACGGTGAGAAATTGTTGCACCTAGAGGAGTTACAGTCAGACTGGCATCAACAAGGTAGAGAAAAAGGTTATTCACAAGGTTTGACACCTGAAGAACAAGCTGAATTAGTTAAGTTAAGTAGCTTACCATATAATTATTTGCATGATAATAAACATTTATCAGAAAAATATTATGCATTAGCAGAAAAGAAAAAAGGTGTACCCGATGCCCCATTCAAAAAGAATTGGGAAGAGATGGCCATCAAACGGTTGATCCATCACGCTGCTGAGAAGGGCTACCATGGCATCGTCATGACGCCTGGAAAAGAACAAAACAAACGATATAGGTTGTCTAAACATGTTGGATCTGTTTCATATAACCCAGAAGATCAACACTTTCAGGCTTTTAAACCAAATAGAGAAACTGTTGTCAACGAAAAATTTGCTAGTCCTGAACGTGTTGCTGAATTGATTGGCAAAGAGGCATCAGAAAAGTTATTGTCGGCACCCAAACAAATGGGACACCATTACCTTGAAGGTGAAGACTTAGACATTGGTGGCCAAGGCATGAAAGGCTTTTACGACAAAAAAGTCCCCAACATATTTAATGCTGTGGGTAAGAAGCATGGCGTTAAGATGGAGTTGCATAAACATCCAATTGAAACTGGCAAAGAACAAATGATTCCTGACAATGCTAGACTTGGAATGATTAGATCAGGTAATCCAGAACATGCTCAATTACACCACTTCCCCATCACAGAACCAATGCGTGAAGACGTATTAAAGAACGGACTACCTCTATACAAAACAGGTGGAGTAGTCCATAAAGCCGAAGGAGGCAACGTGCAACCTACAGTCGAACAAATGCGCATGGCGCTACAAAACAAGAGTACGTTTCCAAAGTTTGGCATTCAGTCCATCGGAGCCAATGAAGCGCCTGACTTGTCTCCCAAGTATTACATCCAACCCAACAAAGATGGCAACTTAGGTGTTGGTGGTGTGGACATGGATAACATAACCCCTGGCATGCAATTGGTAAAGCAAGAAATACCAAACATGAATCCACCCAATAGTCCCAATGCTCCACAAGCCCCACAAAGCCCGTTGGGAGCACCTCCAAGCCCTCAAGGTGGACAAAGCAATATCCTTAACCTGACACCACAAGGACAAGCATTGGGCGCTATGACGCCTTCACAGACCCCACAGGGTTTAGCTAAAGGAGGTACACCTAAATCAGTTGAGGACATGAAAGCAGAATTGTCCAAAAAGAAAACTGAAAAATCTAAACGTGTTGAAGTTAAAGCTGAAGGATCAGGTGGCGTTAAGGGAATTGTTGTTCCTCGTCATTTGATTGAAGGTAACCCTAAAGCAAGTGCTGAAGGGTTAAAAAATATGATGAGTGCAAGAGCTAAAATATATGGTTCAGAACATCGTGAGCCTTTAACACTTGGGCAAATGGCAAAAATTCACAAAGATATACTAAGTCAACATTTTGCCCAACCAAGAGAAATCCAATTACAAAATGAATCAAGTGCATTAAATCGCATTCGCTCAGCTAAGTTTATCAAACACAACAAAGACACACTAGACGAATCTGAAAAATTAGATACCGTTCATCATGAACATGACTCACAAGGTCGATCTTATGTTGGATATGCATCTAAAGGTATAGCAGGACATGCTTTGTATCCTAGAGGCCATGGCAAAAATATGGATTACAAAGTGATTAATACTTGCCCTGGTCAAACCGAAGGTTGTGGTGGTGGTACTGATGCCAAAGGAATTGTTGACACAAGTAAGGGTACATGTTTTGCACCTAATTCAGAATCACAGTACGCGGCAGCCGCTAGTCGTCGTGCAGGTCACGCCATTGCAAAACATGATCCTGAAATGACTAAAGATTGGATATTAGCCCATACAGGTTCAATTAGAAATGCTACAGAAAGAGCAGATAAACAAAACAAAAGAATGTTGTTTCGTCCTAATGTAGTGGATGAAACAGATGTGTCTTCTCGTCATGTTATTCGCCATTTGAATGAACAACGTGCAAAAGAAGGAAAACCACCAATTATTGCTAATTCATATGGGAAGACCAATGAGTTGCATGACCCTGAAAATGGATATTATGTAACTCACTCCAACGTTGGCCCTAAAACCAAGCATGGACAATCAATTGCTGAAAACATATCACGTGATAAAGCAAGAATAAGAAACACAATTTTAGCTGCTGATAACAGAGGCGACTTTGTAAATGAACAAGGACACAAAACACCACCCAAAGGTTCTTACATGGTTACAAATGTAAAACGTGGATCACCCATGGCAAAAAACATGGAAAAGGTTATTAAGCATGCCAAGTATTGGTCTGTAGGACGTCCACAAAACGAATTGACCAAAGAAGAAAGAGAAGAAGGCCCTGAAGGGCATTTCAATGGATTGGGTCATCCAACAACAGAAGACAAATCCCATTATGGTCACAAGACTTTAAATGATTTGAGATTTGACTATCAACGACAACATATTCTTCATCCACGTTTAGTGCAAGTTGGTCACAATGATGACGGTACTCCACACATGATTCCTACTGACTCAAGATTTAAAGATGAAGAGGTATTAAACAAACAAGTCAAAAATCGTTATATGACTAAAAATGGCAAAGTTGCTGGACATATTTTAATGACCACACCAACTGAATCTACTAGCAATGTGGGACATCAAACATCATTTACACATAATGTAAGTGATGAAGACATCAAACACGCTGTAAAAACAAAAGGTGAATACGTAATTGACAAACCTGAAGATCAGTTACGAAGCGCAAACAAAGAATATGTTGCACCACAACCAATTAAGATTATTCGCAAAGCGGACGGTGGTTTGGTTGGTGAAAGACATCGGGGTTATAGTGATGATGATTTCCATGCATTCCCTGAGCAAAACCCAATTGCACAACGTCACTTAGCAATGCGTCGTGGTGAAGATGAAGATATGCCTTATCATGCGCCCAAACCAAATGTTATGATTAACAAAAACTTGGATACTATGATTCTTGAATTGATGAGGAAAAAATAATGAGTAACCAAGACGATATGAACATTGACGAGCAAGACGATGGTTCTGCTCTTGTTGACATGCCTGAGATGGAAACCGAAGAGCAAGAAGACGGCTCAGCGATTGTCACCATACCAAGCAGTGGCCCAGAAGAGAATCCAGACTTTTATGCAAACATGGCAGAAGACTATGACGAAGGTGAACTTCGTACTATTGCCATGCGCTACATGGACTTAGTCAAGAATGACAAAGAAGCCCGTGAACTAAGAGATAAGCAATACGAAGAAGGATTAAAGCGTACTGGCATGGGGAATGATGCCCCTGGCGGTGCTACCTTCATGGGAGCGTCTAAGGTTGTGCACCCTGCGATGGCTGAGGGTTGCGTTGACTTCGCTGCTCGCGCCATCAAAGAGATGTTCCCACCAGATGGCCCTGTCAGGACTAAGATCCTTGGCAAAGTCGATGAAATGAAGACTCAGAAAGCTGAGCGTAAGCGTGACTATCTGAACTGGCAAATTACAGAGCAGATTGAAGAGTTCAGGGATGAGCAAGAGCAGTTGCTGACTCAGTTGCCATTGGGTGGAAGCCAATACTTTAAGCTATGGTTTGATGAGGATAAGAAGCGCCCATGTGTGGAGTTTTTGCCAATTGATAGGGTGATACTACCGTTTGCAGCGACCAACTTCTATACAGCCCAACGAGCTGCAGAGGTGCATGAAATTACCCATTGGGAGTTTAACCGTCGCATTGCCAGTGGAATGTACCGTGATGTGAATGTTATCCAAGCGGTGTCTGAACCCGATCAAACTAAACCACAGAAAGCCAACGACAAGATTGAAGGTAAAAAGTGGGAGGACAACAAAGACGGATTGCGCAAGGTTTACCACATCTACACCTACCTTGAGTTGGAAGAGGACAAGTACAGCAAGGGCAAGATGGTTCCTTACATCCTGATGATTGACGAGCTAGACAACGAAGTTGTTGGCTTGTACAGGAACTGGGAAGAAGAAGATGAGACCATGACCAAGCTAGATTGGATTGTGGAGTTTAAGTTTATCCCTTGGAGGGGTGCATATGCGATTGGTCTCCCTCATCTCATTGGTGGATTGTCCGCTGCCCTCACTGGATCACTTAGAGCGCTTCTGGACTCTGCTCACATCAACAACGCAGCCACCATGCTCAAGCTCAAAGGGGCTAAGATTAGTGGCCAATCCCAACAGGTTGACATCACTCAAATTGTTGAAGTTGAGGGAGCACCTGGCGTATCAGACATCCGTCAGATAGCCATGCCCATGCCGTTCAATCCACCTAGCGAAGTGCTTTTTAGCCTTCTAGGATGGCTTGACACCGCAGCCAAGGGGGTAGTCAGTACCAGTGAAGAAAAGATCGCTGACGTCAATGCACAAGCCCCTGTGGGTACAACTCAGGCGTTGATTGAACAAGGTGCAGCGGTCTTCTCCGCCATCCACGCAAGGATGCACGAGTCACAAGCAAGGGTGCTAAAGATCCTTTGCAGACTGAATCGTTGGCACTTTGATGAGATGCGCAAGTCTGAAGTTGTTGCCGACTTAGAAATTGAACGCGAAGACTTCTCACGCAATACAGACGTTGTTCCTGTATCAGATCCTCACATATTCTCAGAAACTCAGAGAATGGCTCAGAACCAAGCTGTGTTGGCTTTGGCTGAAAAGCACCCAGACCAGTTCAACATGAGTCAAGTGTTGTCACGTTTCCTCAAGCAATTGAAGGTGCCAAACGTGAATGAATTGATGAAAGATGTGCCAGCGCCTGAGCAGAGGACATCTGCGGATGAGAACGCAGCCATGTTGCTAGGACAGCCCTCATACGCTTACATGCAACAAGACCATATTGCACACATCCAAGATCACTTGCAATTTGGATTGAATCCATTCTTTGGTCAGTCACCGTTTGCCGACCCCAACTACATTAACAACTTGATTGAACACATCAAGCAACACATGACATTGTGGTACTTGAACCGCAGTAATGCATATGTGGCACAGTCGCAAGGTGGCAAGCCAATCAACAACTATGATGATCCTAGCCTTACAGCGACCATAGACAAGCTATACACGACCGTTGGCGCACATGTGGAGTTGGATACCAAAGACGTGTTTAAAGCGTTTGTACCCGCCTTCCAACAGCTTATACAAGTGGCATCACAACGCGCCCAAGCAGCTCAGGGTAATCTACCCCCAGCAGAGCAAGTCGTTAAAGAGACAAGCATGGCTGAGACACAACGCAAGACACAAGCTGATCAAGCCAAGTCTCAGTATGAGCAAGCAAGGTTGAAAGCGGATATGCAAAAATCTCAGATGGACAATCAAACAAAGATTGCCATTGAGAACGCCAAGCTAACGCATGAGACAATCCAAAACATAGCTCAGGCACAACCGCCTGAGATGCAACCGCCTATGGGACAACCCATGGCACAACCACAGGCGCAACCGCCACAACCCCAAGGAGCCCCAAATGGCAACATCTGATCAAGAACAAAAGAGCATCAACGTACCCCAACACAAGCGCTTGGCTCAAGGCGCCCCTGTGAACGGACAAAGCATGAAGGATGGCGGTAAGAAAACTGCTTCCCCTTTGTCTAAGAAAAAATGATTGAACAATTGATCCATGTGATCAAACTTCGCCAAGCCGAGTTAGCTGCGTCTCTTGCCTTCGGGAACGCAACCACTTGGGAGGCTTATCAGCGCATGGTCGGTGAGTATCAGGGACTGCAATACGTCATGAACTCATTTGACCGCATGGCTGAGGAAGAAGAAGGAAGAGAATAGGTCGCACTCCGCGACTGAGGCCGCGCTGAAAAGCGCTTTAACGATGCACCTGAGATATGGTGTTTTTTAGGAGTTAGTATGAGTGAGAAAGAGAAGATCCCTACGATTGAGGGAAGCCAAGGTACGCCCAATGCAGAAGATTTAGCATGGGCATTCCCAGACGTAAACCCAGGGCAACGCCCTTTTGGTGGTCGAGTGATCGTCCAACTTCGACGAATAAAAAAGAAGTCTGGAATGATCATCATTGTTGATGAAACCAAAGAGAACGAAAAGTGGAACAACATGATCGGTAAGGTCGTGGCTATTGGCCCACTTGCGTTCAAGAACAGAGACACCATGCAACCGTGGGCTGAAGGCTCATGGGCTGAGCTTGGCGACTTTGTAAGAGTTCCAAGATGGGGTGGAGACCGTTGGGAACGCAAAGTTCCTACTGAAGACGGTGAAGATCCTGTTTTGTTCATGACTATCAACGACCACGAACTGATTTCGGCCATCACAGATGATCCGTTGTCGTTCAAAACATACGTATAAGGGAAAATATCATGGCAGAAGATAAAAAAACACCAGATTTAAAGATAGAAGAGGCGCAAGACGGCTCTGCTGTCGTTGAATTAGACGAAAACTTGCTCACAAATGACGAAGATGATCAATTAAATGATGTGGCAACAACTCCACCTGAGAAAAAAGAAGGTGGAACGGTTGAAGATGAGGATGCAGACCATCCAGATGATGATCAAGCCCTCAGAGACGCCAAAAGAAACCGTCGTAGAGCTAAAAAAGACCTGATTCGCAAGACAAATGAGGAAAAAGACCTCCGTTTGCAACAACTCCAACGTGAAAACGAGGAGTTTAAGCGTCGTTTGACAGAGGTGGAGAGCAGAACACGCCAGTCAGACGTCATGCGGATCGACAAAAACATCGAGGACACCCAAGTTCGCTTGGAATACGCCAAGATGAAGATGGCTGAGGCGGTAAGTTCCAATGATGGACAAGCCATGGTGGAGGCTCAAGACCTTTTAGATGAGGCAAAAGCCAACCTAAGCCAACTCAATCAAATAAAAAGACAGGCAACACAAGCCCCACAACAACAAAATCTTGACAACATCAGGTTGCCTGACCCAGAGACGCAGAGAAACGCTGCTCAATGGATCAATAAGCACAGTTGGTACAAGGTAGACGGCACAGATAGGGACAGTAAAGTCACTTTGAAGGCGTCTGAAATGCTAGTTGAAGAGGGTTGGGATCCAAAAGATCCAGATTATTGGGATGAACTCGATAGTCGCTTGCAAAAATCTCTCCCACATCGTTATAATGAAACCACAGACAGTAATTCCACTGTTCGAAGACCGAGGAATGTTGTGGGAAGTTCAGGACGCGAGGCATCTGCAGCTTATGGGGGTACAAACCGTACCCAGTTCATCCTCACCCCAGAAAGAGTGAGTGCTATGAAGGAAGCTGGTGCATGGGAGAACCCTGTGCGCAAAGCGAAGATGATTGAAAATTTCATCAAGTTTGACCGTCAGAATAAAAACCGTAACTAATACTTGGAGTAAAACATGGAATCACGTCTAAAAAAATCTTTGAATGCAAGTGGTCGCCAAGACCGTGATAACGGGGAAGCATCCCACAAAGCACCTGAAGATAAGTTCATTTCTACGCAGGAACGTAAAAAAATGTGGAGCGAGGAGTGGACGCAATCAGCACTGCCAAAACTACCCAACGTAGATGGGTGGCACCTTTGCTGGCTTTCAACAACCAACAGCTACGATTCAATTGATAAGCGGATTCGCCTTGGGTACGTACCCGTTAAGTCGGAAGAGTTACCAGGCTATGAAGATTACAAAATTAAATCGGGTGAGTACGTAGGTTACATATCGTGCAACGAGATGTTGCTTTTCAAATTGCCCATGGATATTTTCCAAGAGGTCATGACCTATCAGCATCACGACAAACCTCGTGAAGAAGCTGACAAGATTCGTGTACAGATTGAGAGTCTCCAAGGACAACGTGATAGCAACGGAAAGTCGCTTGTAAATGTTGAGGGTGAAGGTATTGGCGGAATTGAACAGCAACCAAGCAAAACACCCGTATTTTCGGGTTAACCTAAAGGAGTTTGACTATGTCAGCAACTAATGCTCCGTTTGGCTTGCGCCCTGCGTTCCACCCCTCTGGTCTGGATCGCGCTCAGGCGCTTGCTGGCGGTATTCAATCTGGTTTGTCCGTAAACATTTTAAAAGGACAACCAGTTTCTTACGTCACAGCCGCAGTTTTGACAGCCACAAGCTTGTCAGGAATTGCTAACGGCACAATCGTTCCTTCTGCCACCCCTGGCAATAGCGCAGCATCATCGGGCTACCAAGTCGCTGGTGCATTCGCAGGCGTACAGTGGACAGATACAACTGGTCGTGCACGTATTTCTAACTATTGGCCAGCAAGCACTTCTTACACAGCAGGATCTTGCGTTGCTTACTTCTACAACGACGAAAAAATCGTTTATGAAATTCAAGCAGATGGTTCAATGGCTCAAACGTCTATTGGCGACGAGTACAACTTCAGCAACATTACCGCTGGTTCAACAACCACTGGTTTGTCGCAAGCAACTTTGGCATCAGCTTCTAACCAAGCTAACGGTGCTCAAGGTCAAATGCGTGTCGTTGATCTCGCTCCCTATGTGGACAACGCTTGGGGTGATGCATACACGATTGTTCGTGTAACGTTGCCATATGTTCAATTTGTTGCTGCTACTACTGCAGTCGTTTAATAAAGGAGTATTGCAATGGCAGCACCAATGCGAAGTACGGACTTTAGATCAATCGTTGAGCCAATTCTTAACGAGTGTTTTGACGGAGTCTATGACCAACGTGCCGACGAGTGGAGCCGAGTGTTCCGCGAAGAAGACGGCATTCCCCGTAACTACCACGAAGAGCCCGTCCTTTATGGATTTGGCGCAGCACCCCAACTCCCTGATGGCACTCCAGTGACCTATCAACAGGGTGGTGTGTTATTCCTCAAGCGCTATTTGTACAAAGTGTATGGCCTAGCCTTCGCTTTGACAAAAGTGTTGGTGGAAGATGGCGACCACATCCGTATCGGTCAAGTGTACGCACGCCACTTGGCACAATCTTTGGTTGAGACCAAAGAGTTGTTGTCAGCTAACGTGTTGAACACAGCTTTCAATAGCGCCTACGCTGGCGGTGACGGTGTGTCTTTGATCAGCACAGCACACCCCATCGTTAACGGCACATTCAGCAACCAGTTGGCCACAGCCGCTGTTTTGTCTCAAACATCTCTCGAACAGATGTTGATTCAAATTCGCCAAGCAGTTGACAACAACGGTAAGCGTATTCGTTTGGTACCACGTCAATTGATCGTGGCTCCAGGCAATATCTTCCAAGCTGAAGTATTGTTGAAATCTGTTTTACGTACAGGCAACGCCAACAACGACATCAACCCAATCAAATCTATCGGTTTGCTTGACGAGGGTGCCGCAGTGTTGTCACGTTTGACTTCATCTACAGCATGGTGGGTTCAGACTGATGCTCCCGAAGGCTTCAAGCTTTTGATGCGCAGACGTCTAGAGAAAACCATGGAAGGCGACTTTGAAACTGACTCTATGCGCTACAAAGCCACAGAGCGTTACGACGTTGGCTTTACAGATCCCCGTTGTGCCTACGGTACACCTGGAGTCTAATCAAAGTGGGGTGGAGTTGTTTCCACCCCTTTTTTTAAACCCTGAGTGGTTCAAGCCACAAGGAGAAAAAAATGCCTCAATTTTCAGATGATCTATTTTTGGGTACAGCCCAAGGCTACATTGGTACCAATGTAACCAACAGTGAAGCTGTTATCACTGGTTCCGTAACTGGCACCACAATGACAGTAACCGCAATGAACTCTGGTGACTCGCTCACCCTCGGACAGTATGTAAACGGAACTGGCATTACAGCCAACTCTTACATTACTGCTTTTGTAACTGGTGCGGGTGGAACAGGTACTTACACGCTAAGTGCTTCATCATCAGCAACTGGTTCAATCACAATTTACGCTTCAGGCAACTATGGCTTGCAAGATCCATCCCCAATGGAAGTTGGTGTTGGCCCCTTGGGTCGTGAGTATGTCTGGGATGTAATTCCTCAAACATTAAACACAAGCAACATTGCTGCGTCACAAACCCCTGCTGCTTCAGGCAACTTGACGCTGACCGCTGGTACTAATGCCAAGTCATTCCTTCGCAATGATGGTACAACAGTCATTCAATTGGACACACCCCGTGCAGTTCAGTTGACTACAGCTTCTGGAACTATTTCCACTAGCCGTAACTTGACAGTGTCTGGATACGATTATTACGGACAAGCAATGTCTGAAGTGATTGCTACAGGTACAACATCTTCTGCTGTTGCTAATGTCTCTGGCAAGAAAGCTTTCTACCAAATATCTAGCATTGCAATTAATGGTTCTTTGCCAGTGGCAATTACTGTTGGTACAACAGATATTTTAGGTTTTCCTTTGCGTGTATTTGACGCAGGCTACATTGTTCGTGTGGGTTGGAATAACACTCTAGCCAATGACACAGGTGGTAATAGCGCATTTACTGCAGCGGATTTGACCACACCTGCAACATCAACAACTGGTGATGTGCGCGGTACTTATGTGCCTTCTACGGCATCAAACGGTGTAAAACGTTTGGTCGTTGTGATTGCATTGCCTGGTATTGCAGCTGGCCCCAATGCAACACGCACTGGTGCTCTTGGCGTAACTCAAGCCTAATAGGAGGGCATCATGGGTCAATTTAAACCAATGGTAAAAATGTACACCGATGAGCCTTCAGTCATTCTGAAGCTCAAAAAAGGTGGAAAAGTGCATCACAAAGGCATGAAAGCCGAAGAGCATGGCCACAAATCCATGCACGAAGCTTCTGGTGGCATGATGCACGGTGCTCATCACGCATTTGAGGCTGAGCATGGTAAGGCTCCTAAGAAGCCTTCTATGTCTGAGCGTCGTAAGGCAATGAACCCCAACCAATACAAAAAGGGTGGCAAGGTTGAGCACAAGCTTGACGGTGGCATGATGGGCGCTCCTATGGCTCCTATGGCTAGACCAGCAATTGCAGCGATGGATCCCCGTGCTCGCATGGCTCGCGCTGCAATGGTGAGAAAAGCATTGACTGGCATGAAAAAAGGCGGTCACATGGGCATGGAAAAGCACATTGAGAAGTTGGAGAAAGAACTCCATCATCACGAGTCTATGCCAATGGAAAAAGCTCATAAGATGCACCACAAGGCATCTGGTGGCGCTATTGACCGTGACGAGACCAAAACAACAATCAAGGGTAATGCGAAGAAATTCGAGAAAACCATGGTTGTTGATGGTCAACATCATGACAAGCACCATGGCACAGGCGAAATCCATGAAGGTAAACCAGCAGGTTACAAACACGGTGGCAAGACGCACAAAATGCATCACAAAGCCACTGGAGGCGCTATCCCTTCAGACACTCATGAGAAAGTCAACAAGGGCAAAATCAAGATGCATGGCACCATTGAGGACAATGAGCATGACTACTTGAACACTGAGATGCACTCAGCCAAGCGTGACAAAGCGCATGGTACTGGTGGCATCAAGGAGTCCAACGCTGGTGGCTTCAAGCATGGCGGTAAAGCCCACAAGATGCATCATAAGGCTACTGGCGGTGCAATCCCAGCAGCAACCATGAAGGGCAAACAGGAAGGTCATTTCAAGCATGACACAGTGGAAGGCGGAGACTGGGAAAACCGTTCTGCTGACACTGCTACCGCAGGCAAGAAAATGGGTCACACTGGTGAAGTTCATGAGTCCAATGCAGGTGGATACAAGCATGGAGGCCACGCAGCAAAAAAGCACTACGCCACAGGGGGTAATGTAGTCGATGATGGTAAGGCAGTAAAAATGCCTCACCACTTCGTCAGCCGTCCTGTGGCTAACAGCTTGCAATCTGGTACTTTTAAAAAAGGTGGGCGTGCAACAAAAAAGTTTGATGGAGGTGGAAGCACCTCCGACGACCAATTTGCACAAAAGGCTAACCAAGACTACGCAAACTGGGAAAAAGCCCAACGCGCTGAGAATGAAGCAGATAAAAATATGATTCCCAATGCTATCAAAAGCGGAGTGAATGCAATTAAGAATCTGTTTAGTTCTAAAGAAACTCCAAAAGCACCCGCTAAAAAACGTGGTGGCTCAATGAGAAAGTGTTGAGTAAGATGGGAGGGCTTCGGCTCTCCCACTTTTTAAGGAAAAATTATGAGTAACGGAATCACTGCGTCAATTACTAGGGCAGGTGCATATGAGCCATTTGACCTTCAAGTAGCTCGCGGTCAAATTTATGGACACAGCGTTGTTAGTTTGTTTGGTTACAACGGTGGTATTACATCGTCAACCGCTCCTACAACTGCACCAATTCCAATGTGGGAAAACGCTACTGCGTATACTTTCCCCTCATCTGCTGCAGTTTTGACTGTTGTTAGTTCATCTACATCAGACAATACATCAGCTTCTATTTTAATTACTGGATTAGACGCAAGTTATAACCCATTGTCAGAAACATTATTTTTAAATGGAACAACTGCTGTAACTTCTGTAAACAGTTACTACAGAGTTAATGGTGTAGCTTTAGTATCTGCTGGTACAAGCCAAGTTACTAATGTAGGAACAATTACCTTTAAACAAAGTACAAATATTGTTGCTCAAATAAACCCTAAAGTTGGTAAAAATCAAGCGAGCATTTATTCTGTTCCTAATGGGTATACATTTTATTTGAATGTAGTAGAAGTTAATTCTGATAATACATTGGGCAGTGGCAATGGAATGTATTACAACGTTCAACAAACAGTAAATGGTGTTCAATACAATGTATTGACTCAAGGCTTTAGTTCAGTTTATGTAATTGACAGATCTTCAGCACCATTTGCATACCCACAAAAATCAGACATTCAATGGCAGATTGCAACAACCAGTTCAACTGCTATTTTGTCTGGAGCAATTATTATTGGTAAGTTAATTCAAAACAATAACACCATAACTGGAGTGGGAACTTAATCATGCCTTTAACTAAATCTAAATCCAAAAAAGCTTTTGAGCACAACATTGAAGCTGAGATTCACGCAGGCAAGCCCCAGAAGCAGGCAGTGGCGATTGCCTACAGTGTAAAAAGACACGCTAAAAAGGCTCATGGTGGTAACGTTTCCACTCATCATGAGAATTCAAAACACAAAGGATGTTGGTAATGAAGAACGGTCTTTATGCCAACATCCATAGAAAACAAGAGAGAATCGCTCATGGCTCTGGTGAAAAGATGCGTAAGGTCGGCTCTAAGGGCGCACCGACTGCTGAAGCTTTCCGTGAATCAGCTAAAACGGCTAAACTCAAAGAGGGTGGCCCATCTTTAGCCGTAGGACGGGGTGAGAAGCTCTCAGTTGAGCGCGGAGCAGGTCTGACAGCCAAAGGTAGGGAAAAGTACAATCGAGAGACTGGGAGCCATTTAAAGGCTCCTCAGCCTCAAGGTGGTGCTAGGAAAGATTCATTTTGTGCAAGAATGTCTGGGGTAGTGAAGCATGCTTCAGGTGACGCTCCAAGAGCGAAAGCGTCATTGAAGAGATGGAACTGCCCTGGTTGGTAAGGATTAACAATGGCCTATAGCGGTACAGTCGGTCAAACGGTCATAACCGTACAAAACTTTATTGACCAAGGCGCTCGCTTGTCGGGCAAACTGGCGGAAGAGTTGACGAGTGAGCAAGTTCAGGGTTCCAAACAAGCCTTGTTCTTTGTCCTTAGCAACCTGATCAATCAAGGCATTAACTATTGGGCTATCAATAAACAGGTTTATGGCCTTATTCCAGACCAGTACGAGTATTTGCTACCCGTAGGCGGTGTTGACGTCTTAAATGCGCTCTATCGCACGATGAACCGCCCTAGCGGATCGTATTCATCAAGTTCTGGTGGAGTTGTTGCCAATATCTATGATGGAAATACCCAAACATATTGCCAACAATCGTCAGCAAATGGTAATTTCACAGTCGATTTTGGTACAAATAACTCAATCTACATTGGCTCGATTGGCTTTATGCCATACGTTGCTAATAATGGTTCTGCAACTTGGAGCTATAACTTCCAATATTCATATGATGGAACGACTTGGACGACGTTATATACAGCTAACAACGTAACTGTGTATGACGGACAGTGGATATGGCAAGACATTGACCCTGGGGCGACCGCAGAGTTTTACCGTTTTCAAGCAACAGGTGGTACAACTTTAGCGTTGCGTGAATGGTACCTTGGCAACAACTCCACTGAAGTCACGATGGCTCGATTGAACCGTGATGACTATACCAATCTGCCTAACAAGAATTTCACAGCCAATCAGCCTTATCAGTATTGGTTCAACAGGACAATTCCACAGGCAACGATCACGTTATGGCCTGCCCCCTCTAATGCTTTTGTACAAATGACCATATGGTATTCACGTCAAATTGATGATGTTGGATCGCTGAATGGACAGTTGGAGATTCCTCAGAGATGGAATCAAGCTATTCAATACTTACTAGCTCACCAGATGAGCTTGATCCTCCCTGCGGTTGATATTGCAAGAATTCAATACTTGGAAACACAAGCCAATAATTACTTCATTATGGCTGAGAACGAAGAGCGAGACCGTTCGCCAATATATTTTTCGCCGAACATTTTGCCGTACACAAGGTAAGCATGCCACGCTTTCTAGACACCACAGGAAACGCAGTAATTGCAATCTTTATTTGCGATAGGTGTCGTTTCAAAAGACCAATTATTCAGGCTATGCCTGATCCGAATTTCCCTGGTCTACGGGTGTGTCAAGAAGGGTGTGCAGATCAAAAAGATCCCTATCGCTTACCTGCGAGAAAGACGGAAAGAATCACGTTGCAATTTCCACGTCCTGATGTCAGTGTCGCAACGAATGACAACGGTTTGGTGGTAACTCCAACAGGAACTAACATCCCTCTTGGCAATCCTACTGAGGTGTACATCAGCACACAAAATGGAACAACTATTCCCCAACAAACAGGCAACACCGATATAATTAGTCCAAGCCCTAACCCATCTACGAGCCAATAATATGAGTGGACAAGTAACAATTCTTCAGTTGCCAACCGCGTCTGCATTGTCAGGGAATGAATCCGTACCCATCGTTCAGAATGGCGTTACTGTTCAAACCACGACAGGGTTAATTGCTAACCAACCCACTCAAACGCAAACTTTTTTGACTGTTGGACAACAACCAAGCTTAGCCAATAGTCGTCAGATTGCGGTATCTACAGGGTTATCTTTTACTGATGGTGGTGCTCAAGGTAGCTACACCATAGCAGTGACAGGCGCTCTAGCGTCATTAATCAGTTCAGGTACAGGGATTCAAGTCAAGACAGGAGCATCCACGCTGACATCACGTCAGATCACTGTCAACTCAGGGTTGTCAATCACCAATCCTGATGGCGTGAGTGGTAATCCTACGATCAGTCTCTCCACCCTTTTGCAGAACTTCAACAGCGTCAGTGGAACAGGTTTATTGGCTCTTAATGGCACCGCAGTGAGCGTCACAGGGGTGACAGGTGTAGGCGGTCAAGTATCAGTTACAAACGGCACTACAGCCCCACAAATCGGTCTTGCAACCACTTCGGTAACCGCAGGTACTTACACCGCCCCAACGATCACTGTTGATGCATATGGACGGATTACTTCAGCGACGACTGTGAGTTATTTAACTCAGATCACCGCAGGAACAGGGCTTTCAGGTGGAGTTATCACAGGTTCAGGAACAATTTCCTTAGCGACTGTGGGAACTGCAGGTACATATGGTGACTATTCAAGAGTTCCTGTGTTCACCACGAATGCTTATGGTCAGATCACAGGCGTTACCAACACATCAATATCCATCTCAGCAAACCAAGTCACAAGTGACATTTTGCCGATTGCACGAGGTGGTACAAACAATAACGCAACTCCTACGTCAGGAACTGTTGTCTATGGAAATGGGACTGCACTTGCCTATACTTCCGTGGGAGCTTCTGGACAAGTTTTAACAAGTCAAGGTTCAGGCGCTCCAATATGGACGAGCGTTGGTGGAACAGGTACGGTGACCACGGTTTCAGTTGTATCAGCAAATGGATTTGCAGGAACAGTAGCAACCGCAACAACAACCCCTGCAATTACACTGACCACAACCGTCACAGGAATCATCAAGGGTAATGGAACTGCGATAAGCTCGGCTACCGCAGGGACTGATTACCTTGCGCCTCCAAGTGGAACGGCAATTCTCAAAGCCAATAGCGGTGGGGCATTAGCAAATGCTGTTTCAGGAACTGATTATGCTCCACCCACATCAGGCACTTCCATTCTTTATGGTAATAACACAGGTGGATTCAGCAACGTCACCATAGGTTCAGGGGTGAGCTTTAGCGCAGGTACATTGTCCGCAACAGGTACAGGTGGAACGGTTACTTCAGTATCGTTTACAGGTGGTATTGTCAATGTAGCTACATCCACCACGACGCCTGCGTTAACTGTTGCAGGTACATCAGGTGGTATTGTTTATTTCTCAAGCGCAAGCACATGGGCGTCAAGTTCACTCTTGTCTGCAAACGCATTGATGGTTGGAGGTGGTGCAGGGTCTGCTCCAAGTACCATCACAACAGGAACAGGTGTAGTAACCGCTTTAGGCGTGAATACAGGCTCTGTAGGCGCTTTTGTAGTGAATGGTGGAGCGTTGGGTACTCCAAGCTCTGGAACCGTCACAAACCTCACGGGAACTGCTTCTATCAACATCAATGGAACAGTAGGCGCAACAACTCCAACAACTGGAGCGTTTACCACTGTTTCAGCGTCTGGACAGATTACTTCTACAGTGGCAACGGGAACAGCACCTTTTGTAGTCTCAAGCACGACTCAAGTGGCAAACTTAAACGCGGCTACCGCAGGAACCGCAACCAATGCGACTAATGTGGCAATTACAACTGGATCAGGTGCTACAAATTATCTGTACTTTGGCCCTGTATCTAGTGGTAATTCTGCTACCAACATTAACGCATCTTTGACTTACAATTACACCAATAACGCCATTACAAGTGGCATCAACGGGGGAACATTCTAATGTCCGCAACAGGTTACACACCGATCATACTGCTCAACAGTACAACTTCTGGCAACACTCCAACGACAAGTAATCTTGCTGTCGGTGAATTAGCAATTAATATTGCTGATGGTAAGTTATTTTTCAACCAATCTGGGACTATTAAAGTTCTAGCCAATGCAACTTATGCAACAAGCGTAAGTACGATTTCTTTTGGTACTACTGGTCTCACACCCAGTACAGCTACAAATGGCGTGGTGACCGTTGCAGGCACATTGGTAACAACTAATGGTGGTACTGGACTATCAACCTACACCGCAGGTGATTTGCCTTACTATGCGTCTGGTACAGCATTATCCAAATTGGGGATAGGTTCTAGCGGTCAAATTCTTACTTCAACTGGTTCTGCACCGCAATGGTCAACATTGTCAGGCGTTGCAGTTACTACATTCAGCGCAGGGACAACAGGATTTACGCCTTCTACTGCAACAAGTGGTGCTGTTACTCTTGCAGGCACACTAGGAACTACCAATGGCGGCACAGGACTAACATCATTTACAGCAAATGGTGTGGTGTATGCGTCTAGTACAAGTGCTTTGGCTACTGGTTCTAATTTAGTATTTGATGGAAGTAATTTGGGTGTTGGAACTACAAGTCCTAGCAGTTACGGAAAAACTTCTATCCGAGGTTATGTTAATGTTTCTGGTCAAGGAAATGTATCGTTAAATTTATCTGATGCCTTGACAAGCGATTTCTCTTTTGTTCATGCTAGTGGTGTTGCAACAATGATGGTTCCAGGGCCACAAGCCCTTGCTTTTGCTACAAACGCTACAGAACGGATGCGTATAGACTCTAGTGGTAACTTGTTAGTGGGGACTACTACTGTTTCAAACAGTTCAATCGCAACTTTTTACAAAACGGCAACAGCATCAAATCAACGAGTTGCCACTTTTATAAATAACGGGACATCTGGGTCAACTACTGCCGCTGGAATTATTATTTCTTACCCTAACGCTTCTAGCGGTAATGGTTCAACTTTTATTCAATGTTCAGACAGTAATACAGATAGATTTTATGTTTTGGGAAGCGGGAATGTTCAAAACGCAAACAACAGTTATGGCGCTATATCTGACGTTAAATTAAAAGATAACATTACAGATGCTACTCCTAAACTTGCTGACTTACTTAAAGTTCAAGTGAGAAACTACAACCTTAAATCAGACCCATCACATAAACAATTGGGTGTAGTAGCACAAGAACTTGAACAGGTATTCCCATCAATGGTTGAAGAATCTTCAGATAAAGATATTGAAGGCAACGACCTTGGCACAACAACAAAATCAGTAAAGTATTCTGTGTTTGTCCCTATGCTCATAAAAGCAATTCAAGAACTTAACGCAGAAATTCAATCACTCAAGGCTGAAGTAGCCGCACTCAAAGGAGCTTAATTATGTCTAACAACACTTACAACTGGATCGTGGAAGCAATGGATTGCTATCCCACATATGAATCACAAACAGACGTAGTATTTACAGTCCACTGGCGTTGCTACGCAACATCAGACCAAACGCACGTTGTCAATGGTCAGACTGTGCCTTATACAGCGACTATATACAGCACGCAAGGGTTGACCTACACAGCGGGTTCACCTTATACGCCCTACGCACAACTTACACAACAACAAGTGCTAGGATGGATTTGGGCTAGTGGCGTGTCAGAAACAGGCACACAGACTGCGCTAGATAACATGATTAACGCACAGATCAATCCTACTGTGGTTACGCCTAAATTGCCTTGGCAAACGGCATGACAAAAGTAATCAAGTTTATTTGTCATCCAATGGTGGCTTTTATAATTGGTTACGCAATGGGAATTTTAATTTCTAAAGGATAAAAATGGACAAAGTAACTTTATCAACCACACTCGTGAATAACATCATGGCTTACCTTGGAACACGCCCATTCCAAGAAGTGTTCCAATTGATTGATGCTGTGCAAAAAGAAGCTCAGGCACAAACTTCTGTGGCAACAACTCCACCTGAAACCAATGTCTGATACTGAGAAAGACTTGGCCGTCCACATTGCAGTCTGCGATGAGCGCTACCGCAACATTGAGCAATCGTTGAAAAGTGGCGAAAGGCGCATGACCAAGATCGAGTATTTGATCTATGCTGTCATGGCAATGGTCATGTTTGGGCCAGGGGTTGCGGCATCGTTCTTTCATAAAGTTTTTGGGTTGTAAAAATTGATCCATTCACCCTTGTCGCTCTGGCAACTTCGGCGTTTAAACTCGTCAAAGAATCCTGTGAAATGTACAAGGAGGGACGGCAGTTCGTTGTTGATGCCAAGAAAGAGATTGACGGAGTTGTGGGTGATATCAAGGGCATACAAAAAGATGCTCAAGGAATATTTGGGTTTTTCAAAAAACTTTTTGGCGTTCAACAAGAAACTCAAAAGCAACAAACTCAAGTCGGATCTGCTCCTGTTAAAAAGACCAAAAAGAAAGCGGTCGAGTTTGATGAAAATCAAATTTATGCCCAAGTCGCAGATGCCCTCACCAAGTTTTTTCACGCTTACAACGGCTTAAAGGCTTACACAAAAGAGCAAGAAGAGTTGGCGCTGACTGCCAACAACGAAGAAGGAAATGATATTGCGATCAAGTTGGTTATTGCTAACTTACAGATGGAAAAGTTGAATGAAGAGATGAGGGAGTACATGGTCTACCATGTGCCTCCTGAGATGAAGGACTTGTACAGTCGGGTGAATAAAATGATTGGGCATATTGCCAATCAGCAAGCATTAGCACGAAAGGCGGAGCTAGACAAGAAACGGAAAGCGCAATGGCTAAAGCGTCAAAGAGCGGAGGAATTCCAAGACAAAGCAATAGCTACAGTAATAACGTTTCTGATGATAGCGTGGATATGGGGAATGATGATGATCGTTCGTTCTACATCTACGTCATCGTGATTTTGATGATTGTGATTTTGTTGTTTATCCCTCTTTTGTCATGGATGTATATTGATATCAAGATGATGGAGATTAGAGTCAACAAAGCTCTTGCAAGGATTGAAGGAAAATGAAGTGGTTGCTATTAACTCTTTTGTTGGTGTCTTGTGAAGACCATTGGAGATATTTTTGCCAGAACCCAGAAAATTGGGAAAAGGTTGACTGCAAGCCTCCTATTTGTGTGGCCAAACAAAATTGCCCAGAATTTTTTAATAAACCAAAAAATGGCACACAAAACCCCTGAACAACTTGAAGCCGAGACAAAAGCGTTTATTTTAAAAACGTTCTGTTTTATTCTTGTGCTTGTGACGGTGCTATTTTCATATAGCATTGTTTTTAATGAACAACCATTGTTTGTTGAAGCGCCTGCTGACAAGGCAATTTTGGCTATTTTGTCTTCAATCATGGTGCAGATATTCACCGTGGTCAGTTTGGTGCTTACAGGCAAGTCTAGCGTGCCTCCAACTCCTCCGATGCCTTTTAATCCTTGTATGGGTCAACCTATGATGGGGCAAATGGGATATGGATCACCTATGCAATTTCAAAGTGGCAACAACTCCACTTCAGGATTCAGCATTGATCCTACCCAAGCTTGGACACCTCCTCCTCCGCCCACAACTCCACCGACTTTAGAACATGAGGAAGAGCGAGAGCGTATGGCAAATGCAAGGGCTAGTGTAAATGCTTGAGTTTTTTGCTAACATTTTTCTATATATTGCCTATTGTGTACTTATTTTGGCTATTTTGGTACACGTTGTGTCCTATGTGTTCCCGTTGGGTACATATAAGTTTCCAGTACAAATTGTCAGTTTAATCTTAGTTATTTTAGGAGGTTACTATGTCGCAGATCATCACGGCTATGAAAGACGGGTTGCAGAAGATCAAGCAGAAATTATCCGACTTAATGACGAAGCTCGCGCCAAAGAAGCCGAACTGAACAAGAAGCTCTCAGGCGTAACCACTGCACTTGTAAAGGCGAGAAACGATGTTAAAACAAAGCAGTCTAGTATTAATTCTAGGATTGACTCTGGCGAGTTGCGCCTCCCCACCAGTTGTCCCGTTCAAACCTCCACAGATGCCGCCTCTCCCAGAGGAGATTCAACCAATGACGGCCAATCTGAGCGACAGGCTATTAAAGATATTGCAGCCATCGCAGCAGACGGGGACATCGCCATCACCCAGCTCAACGCCTGTATCAACACCTACCAAAAAGTAAGGGAGATGGTCAATGTTAAGCCCTGAGAAACTCCACAAACTAGGTATTGGGGCTGAATGGGCTCAACCCTTGATGGATACGTTTGTCAAGTTTGGCATGGTCAGTCCAAAGGAACAAGCATCTTTCATAGGGCAATGCAGTCATGAGAGCAACCATTTCCGAGTCTTGGAAGAAAATCTTAACTATCGAGCAGAGACCCTTCAAGCTTTGTTCGGTCACAAGTTCAAACCCGAAGAAATTCAATCTTACGCCCATAATCCACAGCGCATTGCCAATAGGATTTACGCCAATCGCATGGGAAACCGTGACGAAGCCTCTGGGGATGGGTACCGCTTTAGGGGAAGAGGGCTTGTTCAACTCACCGGGCATGACAACTACTGGCACTGTGGCCAAGCGGTGGGTCAGGATTTTGTGATGAATCCTGACTTGGTGGCAACTCCAACATTCGCTGCGATGAGCGCTGGGTGGTTCTGGCAGACCCATCATTGCGGATCTTTAATAGATAATCAAGAGCAACTTTGTAAACGTGTAAATGGTGGATTAATAGGACTCCAAGATAGAATAGCTCAAACCCAAAATGCACTTGCTGTTTTGACTGCCTAGTGGGAAAATAGACTAAAAATGGGGAAATCATGACCACCACACTTGTTGCTACGCCAGCCAATCCTAACTCATGGGTTTTGACCTATGACAACTTGATTGCCATCGTTCCACAGTATTTGGAGAGGTCAGATACCGCAACAATTAATGCAATTCCTACGTTCATTACTTTGGCTGAGTTTGAGATAGCTCAGCAGATCAAGACTTTGGGTCAGTTGCAGATTGTTGAGGCGACAATGACCGCAGGTAACCCAGTCATCCAAAAGCCCTCCAGATGGCGTAAAACCGTCTCTATGAACTACACGGACAGCAGTGGTAACCGTAACCCTATCTTGCTTCGTAAGTACGAGTATTTGACCAACTATTGGCCAGTCAACACGCAGACATCTGCACCTTTGTTTTATTCGGATACAAGTTGGGATTTTTGGTACATAGCGCCAACTCCAGATCAATCGTATAACTTTGAGGTGCTTTACTATGAGCGCATTCAGCCTTTGAGTTCTACCAATCAGACCAATTGGCTGACACAGAATGCACCCAATGCCATGCTTTTTGGCACGTTGTTGCAAGCCATGCCTTTCCTTAAAAATGACCAACGTCAGATCTTCGAGCAGAAATATCAGGAAGCTATTCAAGCCCTGAAAGCTGAGGATGTATCTAGAGTTGGAGATCGCCAATCTGTTGCAGTGGATAGTTAATCATGACCTACTATGTAAACCCCTATACAGGTTCCACGATCAGCCCATCTCAGGTTGGTTATGAGAGCCTCACAATCAGTGCTAACACCACGCTTCAGTGGCCAGTCAACGGAAACACAAGTGGAGTTGTTGCCAACATTATTGAAGTGACAGCCACAACGACTGGCCTAAAGTTGATTTTGCCCACTGCGACTCAAGTCTCTACAGGGCAGTCATTTTTAATTAAAAACATAGCAACCAATCCTTTTACGGTCTATGAAAATGACACCACGACTAGCCTGATCACCATCAATTCAGGAATCTCTTACTACATTTACTTGACCAACAACACCACTACAAATGGTTCTTGGTCGGTTTTACAGTTTGGCGCTAGTACATCATCAGCTAACGCATCAAGCTTGGCAGGTTATGGAATAAGCGCGACAAATACAACGCTCAACACAATCACACCGATTGTGAGCTATTACAGTAACATCACTTTACCAAACAGTGCTCAGTCCCAAATTTCATCATGGACTGGTGGAGTTGGCACCATTACTTTACCGACATCAACAAGCGCAACAGCAAGTTGGTACACCATTGTCAAGAACAACGGAACAGGTATATTGACAATTGCTTGCCAAGGCGCAGATGTCATTGATGGCGGTACAAGCTCATTCCAACTCCAAGTTGGAGAATCTTTGTATTTGATCTCTAATGGCTCAACAGGATATACGTCTTGGGGTTATGGTCAAAGTTCAGTATTCTTTTTCACACAAGAACAGATTTCGGTTACAGGTGCAGGTGCAACAATTACTTTGACGAGTACGCAAGCATCCTATACTTTACAGAACTACACTGGAACATTGGGTCAAAACACAAATGTTATTGTTCCTCCGACTGTTCAGTTTTACATTATCACTAACAGCACATCGGGTGCTTTTACACTAACATTTAAGACAAGTGTTGGTGGGGGCGCTACAGTAGCAGTTCCATCTGGAACAACTGTAGGATTAATTTGTGATGGCACAAACGTTACTGCGATCTCGACTGTAACCAATAGCGCAAACAATTTAACGCTTCAAGTGGGATCGGCATCTAATCCATCGTTGAACTTCTTGAGTAATTTAACGACTGGTCTTTACGTACCAAGCTCCAACACGATTGGATTTGCATCAAATGGAACACAAGCCGCGACACTTGGCCCATCAGGACTTTATGTTGCTAATGGTATTAGTGGGGGTTCATTTTGACCGCTAAGGTTGTATCCCTTACAGTCCCACCAGGCATTCAAAGGGATGGTACTGTATTTGCGTCTGCATCCTATGTTGATGGTCAGTGGGTTCGATTCCAACGTGGTTTGCCAAGAAAGATTGGCGGATACACGGGCGCATTTTTGAACTCATTTGGATTGTCTCGTGGTTTGATCATGAGCGCATCAAATGGGCTGAATTACATTATCTCTGGTTATAGCGCAGGGGTTCAGCAATGGATTACCAACAACGTCACAGCAATTGGGACTGGGCCAAATCCTTTTTCCATGCCCTCTACGTTTATGCCAAATGCCAACAACTTATGGCAATTTGACATTGGGTATGACTCTTCGGGTGGTGGAAATCTTCAGTTGATTGCACACCCTGGTCAGAATCTCCAGTACATCACAAGCACCACAAACACTCGACCCTTGTATGGTCAGTTCACAGGCACGTCATTAGCCCCTGTAGGCGTTTTTACTGCTACGGGTACACTGACATCAGGCTCTAGTCTTGTGACGTTTGCAAGCACGATTGTGGCGATTGGCGCAGGGGTTTCAGTCTCAGGCACTGGCATACCCTCCAACACCACGGTTGTCTCATCTAGTCTTCAAGGATATGGCCCTGTTGGTCAGGTCACTATCAATACGCAAGGCACAGGATATACAACAGGGACACACACAGGTGTATCCATTGTTGGTGGACAAATTGGTTCAGGCGCACAAGCCACTGTTGTTGTCACGGGCGGTGCGATCACTTCGGTAACGGTTACCCTTGGTGGGTCAAATTACTTGTACCAAGATACATTCACCCTATCTGGTGGTGGTATAGGATCAGGCACAGGTTTTCAAGGATCTATCAGTGCTTTGGCGTCAATCACCTCTAATTTGTGGACAGCTTTTTTAAACAATAGCGCAACCACAAGCGGAGCGCAGACATTGACATTCGACAACAATATCTCTGTGTCGGGTGGAGTTGTGATGTTATTTCCTTACCTCTTTGTGTATGGAAATAATGGACTGATACAGAACTGCGCTGCAGGCGACTTTAACAACTGGACAAGCGCTGACTCAAATGCCAACAACGTGTCCTCTACAAAGATCGTCAAGGGTCTTCCTCTGCGTGGTGGTACTACCTCACCATCGGGTCTATTTTGGTCTTTAGACAGCGTTATACGTGTTTCCTATACACCAACTACAGTGACTTCAGGAACCACTTCTAGCACGTTCTATTGGCGTTATGACTTAATCTCTCAACAAACCTCAATCATGTCTTCAAGTTCCGTGATTGAATATGATGGCATCTTTTACTGGGCAGGGATTGATCGTTTCTTGATGTACAACGGAGTTGTTGCCGAAGTTCCAAATTCAATGAATCTGAATTGGTTCTACGATAATGTGAATTATTCACAGCGTCAAAAGGTTTGGGTAACGAAAGTTCCACGGTTTAATGAGATTTGGTGGTTCTATCCACGTGGTGATGCGACTGAATGTACAGATGCAATTATTTACAATATAAAAGATAAGATTTGGTATGACGCTGGTTCAGCACCAGGGGCACGTCGCTCCGCAGGGTGGTTTACCGAAGTGTTTCCCAAACCTATTTGGGGTGGAACAGATACAGCAACCACGCTGTCTATTGTTGGATCAGTGTCTGGCACTACATTGACTGTGACACAAGTCAATCTTGGAGTTGTTACCATAGGTCAAGTGCTGACAGGTTCAGGCATACCTGATCAAATGGTAATTACCGCTTTGGGATCAGGATCAGGTGGAACAGGGACTTACACTGTCAATAACCCTTCAAGCACCACTGTTTCATCTACTACCATGATTGCCAATTCAAGCATCATTTGGCAACACGAGACAGGTACGAATCAAGTCTATTTGACCAACAATGATGCAATTTATTCGGCTTTTGAGACCCCTGTTTTGGGCAATCTATTGGGGTATGTAGGATCGACTCAACAGCCTGGTGAGAATAACTGGACACGCTGCGAACGCATAGAGCCTGACTTTGTACAAGTTGGTGGCATGGATGTGATTGTGACTGGTAAGGGTTATGCCGATGACATTGATCGTCCATCAGTTCCATATACATTTGACCCAACAACTCTTAAAATTGACATGCGTGAGCAACGTCGTGAGATGAGATTAAGGTTTGAATCAAATACTTTTAACGGTAATTACCAAATGGGTAAGATCGTTCTCAGCGTTGAGACAGGTGATGTACGCGGAACGGGTAACCCATGACCGTCTACGACCCAAGAGGGATGACATGGGATCAATGGTGTGCGCTGATGGCGGAGTTGTTTGCGCCTAATCAGTTGGGGACACTACCTGAAGAAAGATGGAGAGAATGGGGTGATGCGGTAGCAGGCATTGGTTACTTCATGGCATCAGGCATTGCGGATACAAGGGGATTTGAGACGTGGCAAGATTGGGCTTTTCATATGGTTGGGACAATGACAATCATAGGGACGGCTAGTTCAACAAATGCGGTGGCGTAATGGCAGATGATACAGGTTTAGTTAATAGTTGGTTCGCAGCTAACCCGAACGCTACACAGGCGGATGCGGCGGCTGCGGTGCAAGCCTATGGTGGACTGACACCTGACTTGGCACAAGCCTTGGCTACTCACTATGGCACTTCGGCTGACAACGTCAACACTGCATATCAGCAGTTGACTGCGCCCACTCCAACTCCTACTCCAACTCCCGTTCCTGCGCCTACTCCAGTCCCAACGCCTACACCGACTTCATCACCACTGGCAACACCAACTTATACACAGTACACACCAGATCAAATACAAAACTATTTGACCTCAAACCCTGGTGTCAATGTTGCGTTGGCTGAACAAAAAACAAATGCAGATCCAAACGCAGTTGCCTCTGTAATCGCTGGGATGGCAACAACTCCAAATAATCCATTGGCATCAATTGTCCAAGGAAATATAAAGCCAACATATACCAATACAGAGATAGCGGCTGATGCGAATGCTATCTTGAATAGTGGTGGAACTTATGCTGACGTTGCAAAAGAGCTAGATGCAAAGGGTGTGACGCCCACGCAGTTGGCCACGGCATTGAATATAAACCCTGCTTACGTACAGAATCAGTACAACATAGCTGATCCTACAGGCTCACAAGTCAAGGCTTATTCGGGTGATAAGGCACCATCGACCGCATCAGACACAAGTAATAACTTCAACACAACATACAACGCGCTTCAATATGGAAATACAAAAGTTGTTCAAACTGGAGCAGATGAATCAGGCGCTCCAACGTATGGCCTTCAAGATGCCAACGGCAACATATTGCCTGGCACTCCTATTGATATGGGGAATGGCGTCTATGACGTTCAAGTTGGCTCTGCTGGTGGAATCATTCACACATATACAACTCTTAGTTCTGATGGGACATTAAATCCTGTTACCGACTACAGTACACAAGTTGACTACACGGGTGGAAACAAGGGTGGATTTGTAAATCAAGTGGCATCAGGTATTTCTGCTTTATCGCCTGTGCTTGGCCCAGCCTCAGCTATCCTAGCCCCAGAGCTTCCATTGTTGGGAACTGTGCTTTCTGGTGCTAACACTGTCAATGCTATCAACAACAACAATCCATTGGGTGCTCTTTTGGGTGGAGTTAACACCGCCCTATCATTGAATGGAACTGGGCCTGTAACAGATAAATCTCCTTTAGATCAAGGAACTGTTGATTTATTAAAGAATGCACAGACTGGTCTAACCATAGCCAATGCTATTAAAACAAATAATCCATTGGCTCTTGCTAGTACGGTATCTAAAGCTTTGGGGATCAATACTGACCCATTGGTTGCGAATGCACTCACAGGTGCAAGTCTTGCTCTTGCAATATCCAAGAATGACATGAATGGAATGATGTCCGCAGCGATGTCATTGGCAAAGAGCAACAACCCAACAATTGCATCATCTGCGCAAAAAGTTATTGATACAGCCAACAATGGTGGTGATGTTACGCAAGCTGCGAGTGACATGACTCAATACGTTGACAAGGCACAAAAATACTATGACTACGCAATTAGTCAAGGCAAGTCAGATGCTGAAGCCACCATGTTTGTGAACGCTACATTGGGCGGTGGTGGCGGTGGATCAATGGTGAATACCATGCTAGATTTGGGAACCGTTGGTGGATATCCAAACGGTATGCCAATAGTTCCACCTGCAACCTTGGGCTCATCAGGCGTTGGGACATCTGCTAATGTAAATAGTGGAGGAACCAATGCACCTTCATACATACCATTAGACAAGTTAGATGTTGGTAATCCTTTGGTTACCAACGCAACCAATGCAATCAATAATGCAATAGATACTAATGGAGTTCCTGAAGGCACTGATTTGAGTGGCGGAACTTACGTTAAAAGTGAAAATGATCCTGATACTGGTGAAACAGTATTCAGTGTCCAAAAGCCTGTTTCGTTCACAAATGCAGATGGTCAGTCTACAGGATACACAATCATGTATGAGCCTGTTTCAGGCAAGACCATGTATGTGTATCAGCAATATAACAACCAAACGGGTAATTGGACTATTGCGCAAAGTGCGCAACCACCTACATTCAACGATCAATCACAGCAATTTGACAACATCAAGCCATTGGACATACCTCCAGAGGCAAAAGACAGTACATCAAAAACTGACACAACAACTGAGTCTCCTTTAGTCAATGCGGGTGTAACGGATAACACCAAAAATGATGTCAACTCAAAAGTCAACTCACCCTTAGTTGATAATAAACCAACCTCAAATGACGTTAATCCTGATCTTGTGAGCCCATTGGCAACACAAACAGGGCCAAATAGCACATCTAAAGTTCCAAGCAATATATCTGGGCCATTTCCCTTGGGAGGTTCGCCAGTAGGCGCGATAGCCAATACTAATGGCACAAGTCCAAGTGGAGTTGTTGCCAATGTATCTCCAAATTACAATAATTTTGGTGTTCCATCAGGTGTGCCCACTGGTACTCCTTCTGGTACGCCTTCAGGCACTCCATCAGGAACACCTTCAGGAACGCCTTCGGGAACTCCTACACCTACATCTACACCTACATCTACACCAACACCGACTTCTACTCCTAGTTCCACACCTAGCTCATCTCCATTGAGTACACCTACAAAAACAACCACAACCACTACAGGTGGTGGTTCATCCAACACATCATTGCCTATGGTTGCTACCATGTTGGCAGGGGCGCCCGTCTATGGTGATCAAGCACATCTACAGAAGTTAAAACAACTGTACGATAGCCTTGACCCTGGGCTTGCACAGCTTTTAGCCAAAGAAGGCATCAAAGCGCCTGAAGTGGCAAAACAGCAAGAACAATCTGACCAACCTACTGCTGAGCAATTGGCTGAAATCAATAAAGAGATCAAGTCAGAACAACCCCCAGTGGCTGAACAAATGTTGATGGCAGACGGTGGTAGCACTTTCCAAGATTTGGTAAAACAAACAGAGTACAAGAACATTGCGCCTGTAGCCCCTACGATTTTGCAAGCCGCGCCCGTGACTCAACAAGAGTCTAGGATAAGCCCTCTACATTACCTCAAGCAAGGCATCAGGAGAGAAGCTCCAAGCACTTCTTTGCTTGCCAAAGGGGGGTTACCCAAGAAGTACCATGAAGCCATGCCAGAGGGTCATAATCCCGAATTTATCACTGGTTTGACGGGTTACTATGCCAGTGGCAAAGGAACGGGTCAGAGCGATGATATCCCAGCGATGCTCCACGAAGGTGATCATGTGGCTGATGCTGATGTAGTTGCAGCATTGGGTGATGGATCAAGCAAAGCTGGCGCCCAAGTTTTAGATAATTTAAGAAAAAGTATTCCTTATGCAAAAGGTGGTGAGGCTAAATCTGAGCCAGTACCCGCCAAAATTGCAGATGGTGAATATGTTTTTCCTGCGGCATTTGTAACTGCACTTGGTGGTGGGGATAATAAATTAGGTGCAAAATTATTAGATACTATGAGGGAAGAGCTAAGAAAACACAAGCGATCAGCTCCAGATAACAAAATTCCCCCAAAAGCCTTTTCCCCATTAAAATACATAGAAATGGGACTTAAGGGCAATGGCACAAGAAAATTTAAGTAAAGGCAATCAATATCATGGCTAACCTTTTACAGTCATCACAAACGCAAAATACAACCGCACCAGATTACTACACAAACTATCTGAGCAATATTGCCTCTCAGGGCGCTGCAGCGGTAAATCCCACAACTGGCGCTCAGTTTGTTGGCCCTACTGACTTACAAAATCAAGCCTTTAAAGATGTTAGTGGCGCAGCGAGTGCTTATCAGCCTACCCTTCAGGCGGCTGGCACTACTCTTACGAGTGCAGGTACTTCAACATCTCCGTTGGCATCGGCTAATCCTTATCTAACTGCGGCGGGTGCGAACCCAGCGCAAGAAGCCGCTGCGAACATGAATCCTTTTGCCTCTTCAGTTGCTAATCAATTGAGCAACATAGGCATGAGGAACATTCAACAGAACCTTGATCCGAACGCGACCGCTGCAGGCGTGGGAACAGGTCAGTATGGTTCACAACGTGGTGCTCAAGTATTGGGTCAAGTTAACGCAAATGCACTGAATGATTTGAACACACAAATTGGTCAGTTGATGAACACTGGCTACAACACCGCCTTGACGACTGCTGAGCAACAGAATCAATTGCAAGGACAGTTGGGAAGCACGGCTGCGAATGCGGCCTCTGCAGGTCAACAAAACCTCACAAATCTTGGTGCTCAACAGTCAGCGCTCGCAGCTCAAAATCAAGCTCTTGGGTTGGGTGATGTCAATGCATTGTCTACTCTTGGTGGCCAACAACAGACCATCGCTCAGAATCAACAGTTGTTTCCATTGACAAACTTGTCTACCTTGTCAGGTTTACTTCGTGGATACAACGTGCCTACAAGCACTACTACAATTGCACAAGGTTCTCCATTGTCTGGATTGGCTACAGTTGGATCTGGTTTAGCAGGATTAATGCAAACACCTTCTAGTGGTGGTCAAAGCTTATTCACTCAATTAACAGGCAAGTCTAATTTGAGCGATTTAATCAATGGGACACCGTCTGGAGGAACTCCATTTGATGGAAATCCATTGGGTGCATCTAATGTTGATACAAGTGGTTGGAAGCAAGTTGGAGATAACATGTTTACTACAAGCACTGGTCAATTAGTTGACTCTGAAGGTAATCCTCTTGCATAAGGAATAAATCATGGCTGAAAAAACACCTTTGATGTACGATGTTCAAGCACCTGATCAATCTAAAATTAATCCAGCAGGATTTGAAGACCCACGCATAGCTAAAACTTACGAAGATGTTAATGCATCAAGAGAACAATTAATAAAATCTCTTGAAGAACGTTATGCACAACCAAATTGGTGGAAGATAGCAGCAGGGTTTGCTAAACCACAATTAGGTGGTTTCATGGCTTCTCTTGGATCTGCTTCAGAGGCGCTTGGAGAGAATGTTGAGCAACAACGTGCCATACAACCTACTATTGCTAACATGAGATCACAGTTGGCTCAACAAAACTTAGCATTAACACAAAGCAAAGTTGCGGATGAAATTTTGCAAAAAGAAGGAGTTAATTCGCAATCAACTGCAAAAATTGTAAGGCTTGCGCCTGAGTCACCACAAGCTAAAGCGCTTTTGCAATCGGCACAAGTTGCTAGTACACAAGCTGGCACAAAATCAACAGAATTAAGTACACAAGTCAAAGCATTGGAATCATCTGGAAAAGATCCACGTATGGCTGCCTTAGCCACAATTTATGCACCAGATGTAAAATTAGAAGATCGAAAAGCAGCTGAAAAAATTATCAATGATAGCAAGCCACCTCAAATTGAAGATCAAACATGGGTTGGTATGAGCCCTTATGATAAACAAGAAGCTGTGCGCAAGTATGCAGATACACAACGTGAAATAGGACTCACGGAAGAAGAAAAATCACGAGAGCAAGCAAAATCTGCTTATGATCGTTTGCCACTTTTAAGAAACATTCGTGAAACCGCACTTGGTTTAGGTGTACCTAGTATCAAAGATCCAAATGGGAAAGTTGTTAGTGGCCAAGAGCAAATGGCAGGTTTGTTAAATTATTTTGGTGGAAACAATCCAATTGAAGTTATTGCTCGCGCTGCAGCAGATGGAAAGTTTGGAGATTTATTAGCAAACATTGATACTTATGCACGTCAATCAGGTATGAGTCCAGAAGCTAGAGATAATTTCCAAAAACTTGTAAAAATGTTGAATGAAAATCAAATTAGTATGCGTGGTTCATCATTGAATCCTACTGACGCATTTTCATCAATGCAAACAATGGCATCTCCTAATATTGGCAATTCTCAAAAAGCATTGGTAACTTTAGTTGATTTAATGGGGCACTCTGAAAAGCATGCCCAAGAACGACATGGTTACATGATTAATGCTGGTATACCTGCACGTCAATTACGTCTTGATCCACAATATCTTTCTTTAGAAAAAAAATATGCGGATCAACATGCAGAAATTGCTAAAAATGATCCTACAAAATCTACACCACCCTGGTATAGCCCACCACAGCCATCCACACCTTCTACTAAATCAAGTGCGCGTTCATCTAATGATGGTTTGCCACTTGGATTTCACAGAGAAGGAAAAAGAATTGTAAGGGATTAACATGGCAACTATTGCACAAGACTATAACAATCCTGGAAACTTACGCCCACCCAAAGGCGTAACTTATGAAGGACAAATTGGTATTGGTGACAAAGGTTTTGCTATCTTTGAAACTCCCGAAGCTGGCAGAACTGCGCTAATTAATGACATACAACACAAAATACAAAATGGTTTAAATACGCCAGATTCTTTTTTAGATAAATATGCACCTGAAGGTGACAACCCTGATGATGTTAGAGACAGATACAAAATTCACTTAATGAATCATTTAGGTCTTAAAAGTAGTGATGAGCCTTTTCCTAAAGAATCACATGAAAAATTAGCTGATGCTATTGCACAATTTGAAAGTGGAACACCTAACATTGTTGAGCCCAAAACCACAGAAACACAGTCAGAATCAAAAGAAACAATTCCATCAGAAACAGTTAAATCTGTAGAAACAGTTAAATCAGCACCATCACAAACAGTTTCTCCTATTGTTGGTGGTGCAATTGGTGCATCATTGGGTGCCTCTGCTGGATCAGTTGCTTCTATTGCTAAAGCCAAATATGACTTGGCAAAAAAAGGCCTACAAATGGCTGGGATAATTGATAAGCCACAAGCTCAGGTAATTGCGCCCACTCAACCTATTGTTAGTGAACCTGTTCAAAGCGCAGAACTAACTGGAGAAACTCCAGGAGGTAAGTGGGGCGCTAAAACTGGCTATGGTGTTGGAGAAGGTACAGTAGAAGATGTTGCTTCTGCATACAAGAGAAGAGCAGGTCAAGGAAAAATTACAAGTCGACTTTCAAAAATGTATGGAGTCAGAAAACCAGGAGAAAGTCCTGATCTTTTTCAACGCATGATTGACAGAAAAAATGCTAAAGAAACGGCCGATCTTTTGGCTGAAACACAAAAGGCAGAAGAAGCAGCAACTGCAGCAAAGTTGGCCGAACAAGCAAAGTCAGTGTCTCCTTTGTATGAATATGCTAAAAAACTTATTTCTTATCCTGTTAGAGGTTTAATTGGAGGAGCATCACTAGGTGCGGGTGGTGTTGATGCATACAATAAATTTCATCAAGGACTAACAGATGAAGCCATATCTTCTGGTCTTGGCGGTATTGCAGGTGCAATTACATCGCCACTTGCTTTGCCAATAGTTGGTGCTTCTCAACTGTATAACGCTGCTGGTGAACGAATTAGACATCTACAAAAAAATCCAGAAGATTACAAGTTAGACACTAACCAATATGATCCTATGGGAAATCTTCAATGATCATTCATAATAAAAAACACAAGCCAAAAAACTGATGAATGTAATAAAGCTAAAACAATAAATATCGCAAGTACCATTTTTACCTCTTCTTTGCAGAAGCCATTTTCCCCCAGACTCATCATCTGGGGGATTTTTTTACTTCTCGTTGAGTTCGTAGTAGCGCACTTGCTTTAAGCGCTGACCCACCAATGTGTTGAGACCACTTGCAATCTCCACGCACTTCTCTAGCTCATCAGTCCTGATGAAGGGCTCAGCAAAGCGTACAAACGCGTTTGCCATCAAGACGAGGTCATCCTCTAGGAAGTTATGATTCTCCTCAAGCATGACCGTTCTGAAGGCGTCTCCGACCTGTTTAGCATTTAACTCCATATTAAACTCCAAAAGAATTTTTGATTTTCCAGTAGTGCAAAAGGGTTTGGAACATCTCCCACCCACGTTTGAGGTCGGCTTCTGACCATTCGACAATTCGAATGAGGCCAGGGTAACTAACCGATGCAAACACATTCGCACAGCGAGCATGGGGGATGCCGAGTCCGTAGCGGTAGGCTGCGAGTTGCATACACTGTTCGTCATAGCCCTCGATCTTGTCGTCCTCACCAAACTCCTTGGTCTTCGCATCTAAAACGATCCCCAAGGGGGCTGTTTCGTCTGGCATGCAATGCAAATCCACCTTACCACCGTACCCCATGTTGTTGGAGAAAGAACGCTCTGTGAGCCATTCTTGGAAGGGGTGAGTACCGAAGTGCTCGAATACCTTTTCCTCGAATGCCTTGGCGATGTCAATGTGCTCGACATCCTTGCGTCCACCGTACCACTTCTCAATGGATTCGTGGACACGGGTTCCCCGTTCGGCTGCGCGTTTTCCCGTTTCTTTGGAGTCGGCAACGATGCGAGCAATGAAGGCTTGCTCGGTCTCGCCTTGGACTCGTGGGAGGGTGAGCGCTGCCAACAGCATCTGCTCGTTCTTCCAGACCTCTAGACCGGGCTTAGCGATGACTTTCAAGATGGTTGATACCGAAGGCACCAAGTTCATCTTGCGAGCGTCTCCAAGCGTTGTAGGGCGGTCTGAGCCGTTCTTTGCCTTAACTGTGTACTGTGGTGCTCCATCCTCTGCACGGTACCAATGCGTTCCTTCAGAAGCTCTTGCAATAATTGTTGTCATAGTTTCCTCGCTTTCATCATTTCATCTGCTAATGCGTATGCATCTAATGCAATAGCATCAATTGGTGCATCTTCGTAGTCAGGACGACTATTCATTGATTGCATGGCAAGACCAGCGAACCAGTCTCTCAAGTCCATGCCTTGTTGAAAACTCAATGTCTTGTCGTTATATGGAAATGCTTTCATTTTCTTCTCTCCAAAATAGGAAGGTTAGCTTCTGTGGGCACATAGATGATTTGGTTTTGTGAGTGCTCCAAATTGTTAATGTACAAATAGCGCAAATACGCCTCATTGTTGTTGAGTGAGTCACCGATGATTTTGTTGGCCTTGGCTACACCTTCAGCGCGGATCACCTCAGCGTCAGCAAGGAGCTTGGCTGATTCCATCTTGGCGTGAGCCTCTTGGATGGCGGTCTGCTTAGAGTAGTTGGCTCTGGCTAACTCGGCCTCACCTTCATTGCGTTGTTCATAGATTTTGTACTGTGGCATGACTAACATGCACGACGGCACAAACACAATTCCAAGGCAAATAAACGCAAGTATTATTCTGATTAATGATTTATTTTCATCCATTTTGCTCTCCTAATTTAATCCTTTAGTTCTAAAACGGAATATCCGAGTCCACATCTTCATCAATACTTGCAACAGATGAAGTGGAGTTGTTGCCACCCTTGGCTTTATTGAACTCAGGGGAAGCAATGATTTTTTGCTTCAAGTTGTCGCTGAATGTCTCAAACATATCCCAGTTGGGGTTGTCGAGGTTGAACATCTCGATCTTATTGACGCCTTCAGGAAGACCTGCCTTCTTCATCATGGATGGGACTGGCGTCACGGTGTCAATGTTGACGTAGGTTTTGCCGTCCTTGCCTGGTCGCTCAATCACGTTCAGCAAGCACCAAGCGCCAAGGACTGTTTCCAAGTCAAAGCGACGCATTTCCTCTTGGGTGAATGGCTTACCCCTCCATGACTGTAGATCAAGCCTTAGATTGGCTTTCTCGCTCCACGATAGGGTGTAGTTCTTGAACATTGCAAAGGGACGACCATCACGCATTTTGAGCGTTGTGCCATCCTCTTTGGTGGTGTGGATTTCCCATCCAAGCATGATCTTGTGTAGGAACTTGACTTGACCCATGTACTCAGACTTCTGAGTGCCTAGATCAACGATTCGGTAGCACCGTGCGAGGTGCATACCAGGTGGACATGATTCAAATGCTCCACCAGATTCTTCAACGTAAAAAGCCATAACATTCTCCAATAACGAGATAACACGTTCAAATCGAACGCAGACGAACTATAACACGAAATTAGATTAGACAACAACAAATTATTAGATTACAATAAAAATAACACCAAGAAGTGTGGGGGCTGAGTGGGCATGAAGTCGGTCAAGGGCGCTCTGAACTGCAGTGTCTGGCCAGTAAATTGTAGTTAACGCTTTCATCCCGATACTCCACGCAGGTCGCAACTGCAATCAGTCTTCACTCTTGTTGGTGTCATAACAAAAGGAATAAAGAATGACATTGGAGGAATATTTTAAAGACGAGCCAAGGGGGGCTAAAGCTGAGATGGCTGAGTATTTGGGCATCTCCCCTACATGGCTTGGGCAAATACTTAGTGGGGTGAGGAAGGCATCTCCTAAGCTTGCAATAGCGATTGAGAAGGCGACACAAGGCTTGGTCACACGCAAAGACATGCGACCAGACTTGTATCTCTAAAAAATGATATAGTATTGTAGAACACGGATAAGTTGGGATTGATCCCCTAACTGAAAAGCGTACCTCCCGCCTGCCGTTGTTTCTTTCTGGAGGTGTTGCGAGGTTTACATGAAAATTTGTTCTACATGCAAGGCATCAAAGCCTTTTGAAGAGTTCTATATAAATAAAAGAACTCTTGATGGTTATTGCTATCAATGCAAAAAATGCCAAATTATTTATAACAAAAAATGGATTGAAAAAAATCCAGAAAAAAAACAAATATATAAAGAAAAAGATATTTCAAGATTTAATGCTTGGAGCAAAAAATGGCGTGCTGAAAATCCTGAAAAAATTAAAGAGAGAGATGCAAAATATTATAAAAAAAATTCAGAAAAAATTAAAGAAAAAAAACAAATATATAGAAAAGAAAATCCTGAAATTATTTCTGTTGCAAGACACCGTTATAGAGCATTAAAACGTAATGCAAGTGGTTCTTATAACAAAGAAGACATTCAATTTTTGTTTATTGCGCAACGTGGTCTTTGTGCCATGTGTCAGGTAGACATTAAAAAACAAAAACATCATGTAGATCACATCATGCCATTAGCGCGTCAAGGAACAAATGATAAAACAAATTTGCAATTACTTTGCCCAACATGCAATCGCAAAAAAAGTGCAAAACACCCCATAGACTTTGCCCAACAAATGGGCTTTCTTTTATAACTTTGGAGAACAATATGGCAATAAGAATGGTAAATTTGAAAGACATACGGATTGATGGAGGCACACAATTCCGTGAAGCAATTGATCAAGACTTGGTCAAAGAGTACAAAGAAGACATGCTCGGTGGAGACGTTTTTCCTCTGATAGACTGCACATTTGATGGTTCAACTTATTGGTTGGCTCGTGGGTTTCACCGATACTTTGCCATGCAAGCTTTAGGGCTGAAACAAGTGGAGATCAACTATAAGCCTGGTACTCAAGAGGATGCCCAAGACTGGGCTTTGGGGGACAACGCTGAACATGGCTTGCGTCGCAGTCCAAAGACCAAGCGCAATCAAGTGGAGTCTGCTCTGTCCATGGAACGCCATAAGGACAAGTCTGACCGTGAAATAGCAAAACTCTGTAAGGTAAGCCACACCTTTGTGGCGTCTATGAGAAATCCCAAGGTCAAAGAACGCCAAGCAGAAAACCAGAAAAAACACAAGGAAAGTGGCAACAACTCCACTCCTGTTGAGACTGGCAACAACTCCACTTATGTGGAAAAACCATCCATGACTCAAGACTTTGCGCCCTCTGCGGAGGAGCTTGAGGCGAATCAATTGATGATTCAGCGCGACATGGAGGTCATGAATAAGATTCTAGAATCTGATGATGTGATTGCTACCCTACACGCTGAAGTCAAGAGGTTAAGCGATGACAATGCAAGCTTACAGAGCCGAGTCAATGCTTTGATGAGAGAAAAGAACAAAGCTGTGGAGTTGTTACAGAAAGCCCAACGTGAATTAGACAAACTCAAGAAAGCCAAAAAATGAACAAAATTGGTGCAATTCTTTTTTTATTTAAATGCACGTTTATTGTTGCTTTAAGAATGATTAAAGGCTTAACGTGGAACATTATTATGGTTGATCTTGAAGAAAAAAACGGAACACGAACACAATTAACTTTTAAACGTGGTATGAAAGACTACCACTTACATGAATGGAATAGATAATGAACCAAGTCCTAGCTCCAAGTGAGAGTGATGATGGAACAACCTTCCCACCACCAAGACCCTTCCAAACTCAAGCCCATGAAGCACTTCGCCAAGGGTTTAAGAATGGCCACAAGAACCAAGTGATCATGGCTCCTACGGGGGCTGGGAAGACCTACCTCGGCATGCGCATCTGCAACGAAGCCATGCAAAAGGGGAAACGTGCAGTCTTCCTTTGTGATCGAACTACCCTGATTGATCAAACCTCCGATGTGGCTGAGAAATATGGCCTCAAAGATCATGGCATTATCCAAGCCAACCATTGGAGGCGTGATCCAGATCAACTCCTACAGATCGCTTCAGTTCAGACCATCGCCAAGCGTCAGTTCTGGCCAAAGATGGATGTCCTCGTGGTGGATGAGTGCTTCCCCGGCGACACATTGATTTCAACCCCTTACGGGCCAAAAGAGATACGCACACTGCATAGTGGTGGACTCATATATAATGCAATGGGCGTTGGCCGAATTGATTCCATTTTTTCCAAGCCAGCATCATCAATTTGCACTGTGAGGTTGTCCGATGGAACAAAGTTTGAATGCACGCCAGACCATCCAATATTTACCAACGTGGGATGGCGACCCGCTGGCTTCTTGGAAGTCGGTACGAGGTTATTTCGCTTTCAAGACGTGTGCGGTTTGTACAAAATCCTTCACACCAAAAATGGTGAAAGGCTACAACGGGAAACCAATGCCGCAACTAGAATCGAACTTCAGTCAACAGAAATGCTGTGGGAAATCTTGTGCGAAGAAGTTGAAGAACCCGATGCACTCCGAAGAATCGCGCCTGAAGATGCAGAAAACATTGAAGGCAATAAAGCATGGGCCAAAGGTACGTGGAGGCAATGGTACTGGTCTAACAAGACCACAAAGCATGGCGGTACAAGCGTTAGGCTCCCAGTGGCTTACGGAGGTCGTTATTTGCACTATGAAGTCCTCGAAGCAGGGTTATCCGCATCATTACAAAGTGGATGTGGCGAACAAGGAACTGATGATTGCAATCGAGTTGGATGGCCAGAGTCATGGCTCCTTGAAGCGCCAGTCACAGGACAGAAAAAAGGATTCTTTGCTTCGCAGCCTTGGGTGGAAAGTGTTGAGGTTGAAGAACGAGGAAGCGATGAACTTGTTTACAACCTACGGGTCTCAGGCCATCCATCATATTTTGCAAATGGCGTGCTAGTTCACAACTGCCATACCATGTACAAGGCGTGGACTGACTATGCGGTGCAAACGGGGGCTGCGGTCATTGGTCTGTCAGCAACTCCATTCTCTACTGGGATGGGAAAGATCTTCTCAAACCTCATTAACGCCACCACAATGCACGATTTGACGGTGTCAGGGGTGTTGGTACCCATGAGGATATTTTCTTGCACCAAGCCCGATATGAAGGGCGCTGAGACCGCTGGTGGGGAGTGGACAGACAAGGCGGCCGAAGAACGTGGCATGAAGATCGTGGGGGACGTGGTCACCGAATGGAGGCGTTTTGCTGAGAATCGGAAGACGATTGTCTTTGGGGCTACGATTGCTCACTGTAAAGAGTTGGCTAAGCAGTTCATTGACCAAGGCGTGATGGCTGCTGTCTTTACCTCTGAGACCACTAAGGCTGAGCGCAAGATGCTCTTGGATGAGTATAGAAAGAATGATAGTGTTCTCAAGATTTTGATCAGCGTGGAAGCCTTAGCCAAGGGATTTGACGTGCCCGACGTAGGCTGTGTGTGTGATGCACGACCATTGAGGAAGTCATTGTCCACCGCAATCCAGATGTGGGGGCGTGGGCTGAGGTCGGCACCCAACAAGGAGGACTGTTACCTCTTAGACTTCAGTGGCAACATCATCCGCTTTGCTGAGGACTATTCGGATATTTACTTCAACGGTCTTGACGCCTTAGACGATGGCGAGAAGCTTGACAAGAAGATCAGAAAGGACGAAGACTACGAGTTGAAGGGTTGCCCTCGGTGTGGATATAAACCCTTTGCCAAGCGTTGTATGGGCTGTGGGTACGAGAAGATCAGCCAAGCAATCACGGAAACGTTGCCAGGTCACATGCAAGAGATCTTTATCGGTGAGGGGAAGAATAAGAAAAAGCTCGCGGACAACGCTCAGCACTTGTGGCATCAAGTGGTAACCTATGCCAAGTTCCATAGTAAGCCTGAGACCCAAAAGGGTAGGGCATATCACTTGTACAAAAAGATCACTGGTCAAGATCCTATGTGGCAATTTTCCTCAGCACCACAGGTTGAGATATCTAGAAATGTTGTGAACAAAATCACACAATTGAACATGGCCTGGCGTAAGGGGATGCAAAAATGAGCTTCATAGACTTTGCACGAGCCCATGGGGTGGAGGTCGATCCATCCCGTTTATACCCTTCCGACAAGATCAAACGCTGCGGTACCGTGGATAAGCCTAAGAGTGGCAACGGTGCTTACTTCTGGGACGGTCAGCGCGGATGGGTCTTTGACTGGTCAGGAGAGGCTAGGACGATCTGGTACGAGGATCCCCATGCCAAACCATGGACAGATCAAGAAAAGCGCCAATGGGCTTTAAAACGCCAAGTGGCGAATTCAGAGAAGGATCGAGCCTATGAGTTGGCGTCTGAAAAGGCTGACATCATTCTAAAAAGGGCTGACCTCAAAGAGCATGGTTACCTCGTAATCAAAGGCTTTCCAGAAGAGCTAGGCTTAGTCTCTGAAGATCGTCTTTTAATCCCCATGAGGAACGTGGTCACGAATAAACTCCAAGGCTATCAGTCAATCTGGTGGAACATGGAGGAGAGGAAGTACGAGAAGAAAATGCTTTTAGGCATGAGGGCTAAGAATGCAGTCCACCGACTAGGCTCTAAAACAGCGTCAGAGACGTGGTTGGTCGAAGGATATGCCACAGGCTTGTCCGTGTACCATGCGCTTCGTAGCATCGGTTCTGATGCGTCTGTGGTGGTTTGCTTTTCGGCATCCAATCTGGTTCAGGTTGCCGATCAGATCAAGGGGCAACGTTTTGTCTTTGCTGACAACGATGAGAGCAAGACAGGCGAGAAGTCTGCGGAGCAAACAGGACTCCCTTGGACGATGGCAGATACTGTTGGATTTGATGCCAATGATCTACACGTTAAGAGTGGATTGTTTGCTGTTGTTGGAAAAATTATGCAATTACGTAGAAAGGTGTTGACAAGCGTTGGTGCTTGATGGGTATAATTCATTTAACTTGTTGGAAGTGAGACGCCAACAAAAGAACCGTTAGTTCAAGCTCCGGCCCCGTTAGGGGTTGGCTCCCTCGAAAGGGGTTGCCCGTCTCACTCGGGGCTTGACCTAACGGTTTTTTTTCGTCTTAATCCAGCCGTACTCCGCACGATAGCAAGCACCCCAGTCGTGGTGGCGCGGAAGGAAAGCGTATCCTACTAGAACGACTAACTAGTGGGTGTGAGCCTTAGTAAGGGGACTCACACAGGCATACACGATTGTGACGGCGTTAGCGTGTATCCCGATGAACTGCTCGTCATGCGCACTTGGCCTTTTTGAGTCACTGACCATTAAGGTGGAGATTGTGAACTTCATCCGTTCACCTTGTGTAGCTTTGGCTGAAATTTTTTTGACTTTGAAATCAAACTTTGTGTTAGACTAGTCAGACCACGACGTTGTGGGGTAAGGAGTAAAGATGAAATACAGGTTAACGTACTCGGTGATGGATGCAATGATGGCGAGCCCTGACCATCCGATGAAGGCTCAAAGGCGTGACTATCAGATGATGATCATTAGGACTTCCTTGGCGTCGATTGAACGCGCGGAGAATCCAACGACTGATGATTGGAAGATCATTTCTCAGGCGATCAACATGATGGAGATGTTAGTCGAGATGGGGTTTGCGAAAGATGAAGATGGCTTGATCAAAGATGCGATAGATGCCATGGCGAGTTCTGCGCAAAGATACAAAGACAAGAAGGTGATGAGATTCTCTGGCAACGAAATGAAAGTTATACGTGGAATCATTGACGACTATCAGACGATGATAGAGAACTTAGATGAGCGAACCATGATCCACTGCCACCGTAAGACGGAAATGCGCTTACAAGAGATTCTAAGTGGCAAGAAACGCCCAACTGATGTGAGGATACCAGCATGACTAAAGAAGAAATCATTGAGATGGCGCACAAGTCAGGTCTTCATTTGGCAACTGATGTGAACTGGATGCCAATCATTGGGCTTGAGTATCTTGAGAAATTTTCCAAACTGGTAGCAGAAAAAGCAGTTGAAGAAGCAAACCATATTATTTTTAAAAGTTGCATCAATCAACCACATTGGAAAAGATCAGCAATGCGTTATTTAAAACGCAATGCGCCAATGTTGCATCACCAAGCTGTACATGAATTTAACGAACATCCTGATGGAAGGGGACAAGAATGAAAACCAAAGAAGAAATTAAAGAAGAAATCATTGAGTTGTATGGTGCGAACAAAGCGTTAGGTGAAGTGTCAACTCGTTTGCACCAACAACAGATAGAAATTACAAAGAGACTATACGCTTTAAACCATATGTTGGGAGCAATGAAAGAAGGGGAAAAAGATGAATCACGAAAAAACATTTGAAGCAATCAACAAACTCAAAGAAATAGAGATTGAATTGCATCGTTTGAAGAACGCTTTGGAAATGACCAACAGAGCACTAGAAACAAAAGATGAGCCTGTGGGATGGATAGACAGTAAAGGCTACATGATTTGTGTAAAGACAGATGAATCTTGCAGACCTCTCTACACCACACCACAACGCACATGGGTAGGACTGACTGAAGATGAAATTCATGAGTGTTTTGAGGAATGTTGCAATCTTAAAGTTGTTGACCCGAAAGGCGGTGTTAGAGGAAGCGTAAACATTTTTGATGTGGGTATGGCAATTGAAGCCAAGCTGAAGGAGAAAAACACATGAGATTTTGGTTATATGTTATTAAAGCAGTTTGGCGTTCTGTTAGAGGGCGATGGTATGTATGGCGTGATGTACCGACAGATGTTGTGAGAAAAATTGCATCACTTTGGTACTTTGAGCGAAAAAATGAGAAAAATGAATTGGTGTATGAAGCGTATAAAGAATATCAACTTAGAAAATTAAAGGGAAAAAAACATGAATCCATTTCCAACATATAAAGAAAATGGTGAGCTAGACACTAGGTTAAGAGTAGACCCAGTAACTGGGGATGTAGGCATAGGAACACCAAAAGGAGCGCACCATATGACTAAAGATGAAATCATAGAGATGGCTTGCCAAGCATTTGGTGGCGTTATTAAAAAAGAAGAACGTGACAATTTCATAGCCTTTGCCAAACTGGTAGCAGAACATGAGCGTGAGGCTTGTGCAAGTTTGGCAGAAGAATACGCTAATGGGTTGGAACGCAATTACTCTGAGATTATTGCTGAAAACATTCGAGCAAGGGGAAAAGAATGACTAAAGAAATAGTTTTAATGAATGGCTTTGGATCAATAGCAAAAACTGCTTTTGTTGTTGTTAAAACCTCAGACAATCAAATTCAATTTTCAACTGAAACTGGGTTTGGATCATTGTTTACAGATAAAGTAAAAACAGGCAATGGTCAAACAGTTGGGGAAAGAAATAGATCTAATCTTCATGCCATGTTAGACGCATGGATTGACAAAAAAGAATGGGTGCAAGAATGACTGATGACGAAATCATAGAGATGTCTAGTAAGGCTGGCTTCAATGGTCTTTTTTCACTGATTGTATTTGCCAGAATGGTAGCAGAGCGTGAACGTGAGGAATGTGCAAAGATTGCAGAAGAACCGTGGCAAGGCAGTCCTAAAGCAATAGCAGAACTAATCCGAGCAAGGGGACAAGAATGACTAACACAGAAACTAAAATTACTTTTTACAAACCTCCTGAACCAGTTGGTTATTGGTGTTTGTATGGTGGTGGGCCTACAACAAAATTTGCTATGTTTCAAAAGCCAACTGATGAACAAATCAAAAACACAACTGAATTGTTGGGATGGATTTGGGAGGATGCGAAATGACTGACGAAGAACTAGTTGAGATGGTTAAGAAGTCTGGATGGTCTGGCAT
>Ga0208497_1000081_pt1 | contig 52700 bp, 56 predicted proteins | sample CryBogCBE25Aug07_FD_184555 | JGI IMG/M metagenome (GOLD analysis project Ga0208497, IMG submission 184555) | Freshwater microbial communities from Crystal Bog, Wisconsin, USA - CBE25Aug07 (SPAdes) | ecosystem: Environmental > Aquatic > Freshwater > Lake | place: Crystal Bog, Wisconsin, USA...
CAAAACTAAACCCCACATACTCAGGATATTTTAAACATTCTAATAGTTGATTCAAATCAGTCCAAGAATGTGAATTTGGTATTGTTTGATAATAATTTGCTTGTTCCATTATTTTTTATTTTTCAATAATTTTTTAAGCACTCACGGATTTCAGTTAAACTTATAGGATTATAGAATTTTCCATCTTCATAAATGAAGTGTAATATCCCATTTTAATTTAATTCAAAAAATATATCTGCAATATCTTTAGTATCTTTCAATCCTAATTCCACATATTCTTTAAGATCTCTAACTGCCTGTGGTTTAGAACCTGAGGTTTTTGAAGTATTTAATTTATTAATAATATCAGGATAATCTATCGTATGAAATAGAGAAAGATTACCTGTTTTATCAAATGCTTTTTTAAGAAGTTCTCTTGGATCTGATTTAAGAGTACTTTCTTTAAGAATCTTAATGATAGCATTATTATACCCTATTTCTTTTTCTGTGGTAGGGTTACTGTTTAATTCTCTGATTAAATCTTCTGTTGTCATAACTTTTTATTTTCGTTTTACTTCGTAAAGATAAGTAAATTAACTGTAACTACCAAATTTATTTAAAAAATTCTTTAAAAGTACTTCCTCCATAACTGTTAGAAGTCAATTTAATAATTTCTTCTATTGTATAAGATGTTTTCTTTACTTTATTTGTAGTTACAAAATCTTTTACTCCAAAGGAGCAAGCTCCTGTTATAACCCTATAAGCTTCTATGCCTTCTTCGAAGGTTAATTTACTTTGTAAAGTTAAATCTTTATACTTACTTTTATCTAAGTTAGAACTAATTTTATAAATTAAATCTTCTTTAGCTTCTTTTAGTGTATCACCATGACTAAATTTACCGTTACCATCGGTAACTATATAAAATTCTTTAGTTTGATTTAGTTTTTTAACTTTATAAACGTTACCTTTTTTATTTACTACTTCTGTAAATATACCATCTATTTTAATGTATTTACCGTTTTGAAAAGCAATTGGTTTGGTAGTATCTAATTTAGTATAGTTTTTTAGTTTTTGTTTTAGATTAGAATTAAGATCTAAATCACCTCCTACAGTTAAACTAATACCTTCAGGTAAAGTAGTAACAGAGTCAAGATATAAATTACCTCCTACAGTCAAACTAATACCTTCAGGCAAAGTAGTAACGGAGCTAAGAGATAAACTGTCTCCTACAGTTAAACTAATACCCTTAGGTAAAGTAGTAACAGATCTAAGACATAAACCGCCTCCTACAGTTAAACTAATACCTTCAGGTAAAGTAGTAACGGAGCTAAGATCTAAATAACCGTCTACAGTTAAACTAATACCTTCAGGCAAAGTAGTAACAGATCTAAGATTTAAATCACCTCCTACAGTCAAACTAATACCCTTAGGTAAAGTAGTTAAAGAGTTAAGAAATAAACTACGACCTACGGTTAAACTAATCCCTTCAGGCAAAGTAGTAACGGAGCTAAGATCTAAATAACCTCCTACAGTTAAACTAATACCCTTAGGTAAAGTAGTTAAAGAGTCAAGATCTAAATAACCGTCTACAGTTAAACTAATACCTTCAGGCAAAGTAGTAACAGAGCGAAGATCTAAACTATTACCTACGGTTAAACTAAGCCCTTCGGGCAAAGTAGTAACAGAGCGAAGATCCAAACTACGACCTACGGTTAAACTAAGCCCTTCGGGCAAAGTAGTAACAGAGTCGAGATCTAAATTACCTTCAATTACTTCCTTACCTAAGAATTGATCTTCTGTTAAATTAAACCTTTTTTTAAATTCTTCTTTTGTCATAACGTTTTATTTTTGTTTTTTTACTTCGTAAAGATAGGTAAAGTAACTGTAACTACCAAATTTATTTGAAAAATTCTTTAAAAGTACTTCCTCCGTGACTATTAGAAGTTAGCTTAATGATTTCTTCTATTGTATAAGATGTTTTCTTTACTTTATTTGTAGTTACAAAATCTTTTACTCCAAAGGAGCAAGCTCCTGTTATAACCCTATAAGCTTCTATACCTTCTTCGAAGGTTAATTTACTTTCTAAAGTTAAATCTTTATACTTACTTTTATCTAAGTTAGAATTAATTTTATAAATTAAATCTTCTTTAGCTTCTTTTAATGTTTCACCATGACTAAATTTATCGTTACCATCGGTAACTATATAAAATTCTTTTGTTTGATTTAGTTTTTTAACTTTGTAAACATTGCCTCTTTTATTTACTACTTCTGTAAATATATCATCTATTTTAATGTATTTACCGTTTTGAAAGATAATTGGTTTGGTAAGGTCTAATTTAGTGTAGTTTTTTAGGTTTTGTTTTAGTTTAGAATTAAGATTTAAATTACCACCTACGGTTAAACTAAGCCCTTCGGGCAAAGTAGTAACAGAGCTAAGATATAAACTGCCGCCTACAGTTAAATCAATCCATTCGGGCAAAGTAGTAACAGAGAAAAGATCTAAATTACCACCTACGGTTAAACTAATATCTTCAGGCAAAGTGGTAACAGAGCGAAGATTTAAACTACCACCTACGGTTAAATTAATCCCTTCGGGCAAAGTAGTAACAGAGCGAAGATCTAAATCACGACCTACAGTTAAACTAAGCCCTTCGGGCAAAGTAGTAACAGAGCTAAGATATAAACTACCGCCTACAGTTAAATCAATCCATTCGGGCAAAGTAGTAACAGAGAAAAGATCTAAATTACCACCTACGGTTAAACTAAGCCCTTCGGGCAAAGTAGTAACAGAGCGAAGATCTAAACTACCACCTACGGTTAAATTAATCCTTTCGGGCAAAGTAGTAACAGAGCGAAGATCTAAATCACGACCTACAGTTAAACTAATACCTTCAGGCAAAGTAGTAACAGACTTAAGATATAAATCACCACCTACGATTAAACTAAGCCCTTCGGGCAAAGTAGTAACAGAGCGAAGATCTAAATCACGACCTACGGTTAAACTAAGCCCTTCGGGCAAAGTAGTAACAGAGAAAAGATCTAAATTACCTTCAATTACTTCCTTACCTAAAAATTGATCTTCTGTTAAATTAAACTGTTTTTTAAATTGTTCTTTTGTCATAACTTTTTATTTTCGTTTTACTTCCTAAAGATAAGTAAATTAACTGTAACTACCAAATTTATTTAAAAAATTCTTTAAAAGTACTTCCTCCATAACTGTTATTTTCATTCAAATCCTAGCTGTTTTTCTTTTTTATCTAGTTGATGTTTAATACTATCTTGCATATCTTTCTCAACAGAGTATTGAGAGAAGTATTGATCTTTTAGTTTAGAACATACTTGTAACTGTTCCCAAGTATTACATGACTCTATTACTTTGTTTAACCAGAGAAATATATCACACCTATTTATACCTAATCCTGCCATATTTATAAATCTGAATTAGTTCTTGAATTGTTAATTGAAGTATGTTAAGTAAGTTTAAATGTCCTGCTGAATCAGGGCATAGTCCTAGTATGTGGAGTATTGCTTCCATTTCTTTCTTATAACTTAATTAATTCTATTTGTTTTTCAGGGAACCACCTGCGTAAGGAGTGTATATGCGTATCTCCGTTAATCTCTTTACAGTCGTTCGTATCTGACGACCAGATTGGATATCCTTTGGAATAACCAGCAAATACCTGTAGGTCACTGTCCATTGCTACATAACCGTACACGCTCTGTATTGCTTCTCGTTTTTTACCTCTCATTATAACCTATTTCTTTATATACCTTAAATATATGAATAGTTTTTTAAAGAGACAACTTTTAGAAAGATATTTATAAGAGAATCAATTCTTTTTTAAAAAATGAAACACGTATTTACCTTACTCGCTATTTTAACAATTCTACTATGTTCGCATAAAGTATTCTGTCAAACAGATACTGTGAAAGCCGTTAATTACGTAGAAGTATACTATTCGGTAACTAACACTCCTGGAGTATTTCTAGATAAGTCAAACTTGTCAGTTGAGTTTGGGAGACAGTGGGGTGTTTTTTCTGCTGGGGTTGATATCGGTAAAACTACTTTGATTAAGTCTACTGGTAGAGATACTTCCATATATGTTGAAGTAAGGCCTAATTTAAATGTATTTCAGCAAGGTAGATTCACAAATACCTTAACGGTAGGGCTTGGGTATGTCTTCAACTGTAAGAATAGTATGCTAACAGAACTTACTTCTGGTATAGAATACTCTTTGTCTAATAGAGTACATTTAAATGCTAATTTCGGCCAGTTCTACTACTCAGGAACTGCCTCCGAATACAGTGTATCGTTTTTTGGACTGTCAGCTTCTTATTACTTCTTAAAGTAATTAGATCTTCATATCCTTAACGACTTTCTGTTTAGCTAGAATATCATTACCGGCTTGTTTCCATCTTAATTCAAATCGTGCTTTAGATGGTCCTGGGACTTTTTCAATTTTATTAGCATATTGCATGTTAAGGGCTTTAAGTATATCCTTATCGGTAGTCCCTATATCTTCTAATAGATCTTTAAGTTTTATCATCAGCTTATTTTTAAATAAATAGCAATAGAGCCCAAGATAGGATTCGAACCTACGACCTACTGATTACAAGTCAGTTGCTCTACCAGCTGAGCTACTCGGGCTTACAGTGTTCCTATTGGGAGTCGAACCCAAACTTCCGAAGAAACAGGATTTTAAGTCCTGCGCGGCTACCAATTACGCCATAGAAACAAACTGTAGATCGCCTAGGATTCGAACCTAGAAACTACTGATCCTAAATCAGTTGGCTTTACCATTTTGCCCAGCAATCCATTTAGTAGCGGGGGAGGGACTTGAACTCCCGACCTCTGGGTTATGAGCCCAACGAGCTACCAACTAATCCACCCCGCTATAAGTTGATAATAGGCTGCCGAGGTTCTGCTCGACAGAAAGTGCGCTTACTCTACTTCCTATTATCCCGCAGTCCGTATGGGATTTGAACCCATGATCTCCGCCGTGACAAGGCAACGCTCTAACCAAACTAAGCCAACGGACTTTGTAAAGAAGTTGGGAAAGGATTTGAACCTCTACTAACTGGACCAAAACCAGTTGTGCTACCGTTACACCACCCAACTATATACTCCCCCCAAGACAGATTCGAACTGTCGACTCATCCCGTATTAAGGGGATAGTTCTACCAGCTGGACTATTCGGGAGAGTATTTGCTGATTAAAAGGGATCCGAACCCTAATCCTGTTCCCTCTTTCCGGCATACGCCGTACTCCAGTTCACTGTGCCCCCATACACTATAATCATATCCGAGAGTTTCGAACCTCTCAGCCTTCGGGTAATTACTCCTAAGGTTTGCGGAGAGACAAGGATTCGAACCTTGGGATCCCTTGCAGGATCGGCAGTTTTCAAGACTGCTGCATTAAACCGCTCTGCCATCTCTCCTCTGTTTGGTAACAGGGCTCGAACCCTAACTTCCCTGCATCCTACAGGGCGTACTCGCCATATACTGTTACCACCTTCATACATTTATGTAATTTAAGGCTTCTAGAACACCTCGTAATTTCCTTGCAATGAAACTACACAATTAACATACCTATGTACTAGCTTCCAAGGATGGATTCGAACCACCGACCAAGACATTAACAGTGTCCTGCTCTACCACTGAGCTACTTAGAAGTATATTTTACGTACTCGATACAAGGCTCGAACTTGTAACCTACGGTTTAGAAAACCGTTGCTCTATCCAGTTGAGCTAATCGAGCAATTAAATTGAGCACCATGAGAATTTCGAAATCTCGACCTGCGGTTTGGAAAACCGCCGCTCTGCCTCTGAGCTAATGATGCTTGTTAAGTACTCCTATAGAGATTCGAACTCTAATTTGCCGGTCGAAAACCGGACGTCCTGACCCTTAGACGATAGGAGCATTATTGCTTTCTTATTATATATAAATATATGAAGAATTTTACTCTCTTGCAACTTTATTTTGACTTTTTTTAGTCAAAATTAACACTTTTTAAGTAGCACTATATTCTATGTTATTTAAGTTCATAACTTCTTTATTTTACTTTAGCTGCTAGAGCTGGATTCGAACCAGCAAGTAGAGGTTGTTACTCCTTTTTTCTACGTCCCCGAGACAAGGGGATGTGTAGGCCAGTTCCACCATCTAGCAGTTTTTGTTTGTTCTTATAATTAAAGGTAAGACTTTTTTTAATAGAATCCAACTTTATTTTTGCAAGAGTGCAATTATTTTATCTAATTTTTCCAGCTCTATCATACTTAGTTGCTGCTGAAGTTGTTCTACTTCTAACTTAGCTTCAGCATTGTTTTTATAGTTCTCCTCTGCTGCCTGTCTATCTCTATCGCTATGTCTGTTCTGAGACATCATAATAATCGGAGCTGCGTAAGCGGCTTGAGTAGAGAATACTAAATTAAGTAAAATAAATGGGTAAGGATCCCAATGTGCACAAATTCCTATAACATTTAAAATCATCCAAAGAACTACTACAATTGTCTGCCAAATTATGAATTTCCATGAACCCATTCCTTCGGCTACTCGATCAGATAATTTTTGTCCAAATGTTAACGGGAGTTCAGTTCTTTTCATAAATGTTTTAGTAAAAGGAGTCTGTTATAAATAGTCCTTATACTAAAACCTCTTCTTTTGAATAAATTACTAAATACCTAATTCCGGATTCTGTTTCTTTAAGCTGACCTTGTACAAGTAACATATCAATATCTACCCCGTTTGCTGCTAGAAGTCCTGCAGTATGTTGCATATAGATCATTGTCATAATTGTTTTTATTTTGCACGCCAGGTAGGAATCGAACCTACAGCCTTCAATTTTGGAGACCGCTGCTCCACCAGTTGAGCTACTGACGTAGTTAAAAATGAAAGGTTTTTTACTTACCCCCAGATACCTTTAAACTGTGCTAACTTACGATTTAGAATTACGTCTCTGATCTTACGGTAAGAGTTCACTGTCTTCGATCCCTTGTACTTCGGGCTATTTTTTTCTTTAAATAAGAACGTCTTCCCTATCAATAAGCATAGGTTCTTTATCGTCAAATTTAACAGATGTTAAAATGCCATCCCAAAATAGTAAATCTAATTTTTTAGGTTCGTCAAAATGTGTAATTATTAAAGATGATAAACCTAAATCTGAAGTAAACTTGTCTTTTGGTGAAATAGAAAAATCAATATCATTATCGTCTAGGTACTCGACCATCTTGCAGATATCTTTTTCATGTGCTTTTTCTAAAATCTTTTCAATTTTCATAACAATTTTTATTTTTTAAATGATTTTTATATAATATAAAGATACGAATATTAATCAGAACTGCCAACTTTATTTTCTATCTTTTCCTGTTATAAGTATTCCTGGCATAATCTCATCTGGGCTAGTAGTTCCTATGTTTACGCTTTTATCTCCCTTTTTAATCATGTCAATCAAGGATTGTTTATAATCTCTAAGCGTCTTTTGTACGGCTTCTACTTTTTCTGTGTAGTTATCTAGGGTTATATAGAAATTTGGATTTATTTTTCTATATTGAGCTAAAACTCCTCTACTGTAATCAATATTATCCATTCTTAAGCTTCCAGAGTACTTGTTTGCTTTTAACCAATTTATAAAAGCATTCCATTGACTCATTTCATCTTTAGTCATAAACTTAGTAGATAAGTATTCATTTCCCTTAACTCCCGTATCTGTAGTATCTTTCTTAGAAGAAATGTTAAAGGATCCAGGGATCTGATACTTAGAAGTAACTGAACCGAGTATTCCATCAACATCTGTAGTAGTTCTTGCTCCTGTTGTAGTAGTTGTAGGAGTTCCTCCTTTTGTTATATCACCTATTGCTAGTTTATCTGCTTTAGAGATGTTAGGAGAAGCTAATAAAGCTGATATTACACCTGCTGTTAGTAATCCTTTTTTGAAGTACTCTCCTACTTTCTGTAAAAATGCACCTTGATCTTCTTCAAGGGAAAAGAGTAAATCATCTACTGTTTTTCGTTCTTGAGGAGTTAATCTATTTTGTTCTATTTCAGCAAGAATATCGAGGAGTTTTATCACCGTAGTATATTTAAATATAAATATAGGGGAGTGTTATTCCCCTATCTTTTATTTCTGATGAGATTCTAGAACCTCAGTAACTGTCTCAACTACTTCTCTCCAACCTACAATACGTACAACACCTGTAGGTAGCCTTTCCCCGTATTGAACCGGATCAGGAAGTCCTAGTTTGATAAATGCTTCAATTCGTTCTACTGAAGCTGCTGATTTATAGTCAGATACCCATACATCCCCTGTAACATGGATCGGCTTATAGGATGTGTTAGTTCGAGAATACACTTCATTAAAATCTAATCCTAATTTCTCACAACATGCTAGTCCGTCTTCCAGAATTTGTAATTTTGTAACTTCCAAATAGGGGGTATAGAAACTAACTAGTTCACTATCCCAGTTTCCAATTCGAAAAGCTTCCATATCAGCTTCACGGAACTCTTGTCTACAGTCTGGATATATTGCATGATCTCCAGCGTGAATCCCCATTGCGATAACTGTCTCTGATTTTTCTCCTGTTGTTGCTACAGATAGAGCAACTGCTTGAATTAAAGAACTAAATATCTTATTTCGATTAGGAACAACAGTCTCTTTCATGTTGTCTTGTTCATAATGTCCTTCCGGTACATCTTTTCCACCTTCTACTAAAGAAGAATTTAGTAATTCTGATAAACCATCTAGCTTAATAATCTGATGTGTTACTTTTTGGTCTTTACTTTGTAGATACTCTACCAGGCTTTTAGCTCGTTGTAATTCTACTTTATGCTTTTGCCCGTAATCAAAGCCTAGAGCTGTTACTTCGTAGCCGTTTGTTAATAAGTGAATTAATAGGGTAGAGGAATCCATCCCTCCGGATAAAGATAAAATTGCTTTTTTCATTGTTTGTTTGATTTTAATATTTGCCAGGTATTATCAAGGTTATAGGCAAAACCTTTTTTTTATAAAGTCATTTTAGTAGCATTTGATATAGAATTGGCTATTGCTTCCCATTTCGTTACATATTCACTCAATGTATTGTACTTCTGTCCGTCTCCTGCATTGAGCTTCTCTCTTGCTACTACTCGTAAGGCATTATTAAAAGTAGCTGGATATCCTACTGTTCGTAGGTATTGTCTGTTATCTTTTCCTCGAGTAACTTTCTCGTATACTGTGTAACCGCTTGTTTTAGAATTAGTTATAAAAAATGGCTCTAATGATGCATCTTCTACAACAGTGTCCCCTGCTGGGATTGAACTTGGATTTCGTAACATTTATTATTAGTTTTAGTTTAAAATAAAATTCTTTAATACTTCTTCAGGCAAAACACCGACCTGTTCTTTCACTTTCTGTCCATCCTGAAGTAGGATCATATAAGGAATTGATCTTACTCCGTATTGTGCTGCAATACCCGTAACATCCTCGTCTACGTTTATATTTTCAAACTCAATTTCAGGACTTTCTAATTCTTGTTTTACTTTATCAAATACAGGAGCAAAAGCAGTACAAGGTCCGCACCAGGTAGCATAGAATTTAATTACTTTTTTTGACATATTATTTCTTTCTTTTCTTAAATATATGAATTATTTTACTGATCTACAACCTTTTTTGTCGGATTACTTTCCATCCGGACTTCATGCCACTGTACTCTTCCTTCCTCAATTGCTTTCTTGATATTTTTTTGCTTTTGAGATAAAAAAGAACTACCGCTCTTAATTTCAATAAAATGAACTTGACATTTAGTTTTACTTTCTGTTTCTGTAAAGCCTATAAAATCAATGGGCATTCCTAAGAAATTCACATCTTCGGCCGGTATAGGGAAGGTATCGATGAAGGGTGCAAAATTCTCTATACTCTTACCCCAATTGACTGCTGAAGATCTAAAAGTAGAGTCTTTTTTGATTTTTTTCTTCTCTTCTTTATGATCTGTCTCTAGCTTTGTTATATGAGCTTCTAAAGAAATTAATTTGGCTGTATAGTACCTAACAGTGTAGGCTAAGAGTAATCCTAGCACTACACTTATTAAAGTTAATATTATTGTAATTAACATATTCTAATTTTGATTAACTCTCGCAAGATATACAATCACTCATTCTCGATAGAGTATCCCCTCGTAATACGGATTCTGTTCTCATGTAATAAAGAGTCTTTATCCCTAGTTTATGAGCTTCCCTATGTACTTGTGAAATCCAACTTGGTTTATCATTAGGATCGAAAGTTAAATTAAGCGATACTGCTTGATCTACCCACTGATAACATGCTGCAGTCTGTTTTACTATTTCTAATTGATTAATTTCTTTAAAAGTAAGGAAAATTTCTTTCTCTTCTGGAGATAGTATATAATCAGGTAATCCTACCACAGAGCCTTCGTCCTTTAAAATCTGATCCCATACACTATCGATATTATATCCTTTTTTAGCTAACGTTTTTTCTAAGCTTGGATTCTTTTTAATGAATACTCCTTTAGCAGTCTTTAAGTTATAAACATTGGCTGGTAGAGGTTCAATGGAAGGAGAAACTCCTCCTGATATTTGTGCATTAGTTACGGTAGGAGCAATAGCAATATGATGCGTATGTCTTAATCCTGTTCCTTTGCACCATTCCGGCTCTCCGTACTCGACAGCCTGTGCTTGTGATCCTTTTATTGCTTCTTCGTAAAGGAACTTAGAAATTTGTCTCCTTAGTGAAGTTGAAGCAATACTTGCGAAAGGTAATTCTTTTTCTTGTAGTAGCGTATGCCAGCCTAAAATACCTACTCCAATTGCTCTTCCTTTAGTTGCAGACCTTACTGTATTCTCCATGAACTTTAAATTTTTAGATCTATCAATAAATTCTTGCAATACTCCTTCTAAAAACCAAGTTGTAAGTTCCGGTAAAGTCATTCCGTTGTCGAACTTATAATCCTTCCATTCATCCCAACGAGCTACATTCAGGGAGGATAGACAACATACAAAAGAATGTAACTCATCCGTGTAGAGTGCGATTTCTGAGCATATATTCGTCATTGAGACCCTTAGGTTATTATTTTTATATCCTACAGGATTTGCATTGTTAATATTATCTTCATAGGTAATGTAGGGTTCCCCTGTCTCTAACCTGGTTTTTAATATCTCTCCCCACAGCTTTAATGCTTTTGGGTCTCTGTTATCTAACCGGGACATAAACTCATCGTCAATGACTACATTCTGGTGTAGATTCAAGCATTGTCTGTTAACATCCCCTTTAGGTCTCCTCATTGCTAAGAATTCTTCGATATCCGGGTGATTAATATGAAGGTTCCCTGAAGCTGCTCCTCTTCTTACTGTGCCTTGATTAGTAGCTAGAATAGTTGAATCAAGCATTTTTAACCAAGGAATTACTCCTTCCGATACTCCGTTATCTTTTATTTGCTTTCCTCTGCCTCTAATTCTGGATACACCAACTCCTACTCCTCCTCCTTGGGAGGTTAGTCTCATTAGTTCTGAATTAGAATCTGCTATACCTTCAATAGAATCCTCAACATCTATTCCAAAACAAGAGATCGGTAATCCTCTTTCTGTTCCTAAGTTTGAAAAGACAGGAGAAGCTAAGCATAGCCAATTTTTAACCATTGCTTCATAAAAGTAAGGCTGTAGTTCTTTCTTCTTCAATCGCTTTGCAGCTGCCTTACTTACCCTATGAAATGCTTTAAACATATCCTCCTCCGGAAGTAAATATCCTTTAGAAACAATGCTTAATGCGATTTCATCTGCCCATTCGGGATAATTCTTCCCTTTTATCCAGGTACTGGTGTCTACTTGTATGCTCATTTATTAGTATTTAATTAGTCTGTTTTAATCTTTTATTTTCTAATGCTTTTTTACAATCATCCCCATATTTAGTATCCCTCTTATACTCAATGGAATATCCGATCCACTTACATCTGTTATTGTTTGGCTGAGCTGTTATAACTCCTTTGTTTCTCCAATTTTTAATAGTTGATTCATTTACCCCATATTTTATTAATTCTACTAATTTTTGAAACTCTTGTTTAGTTCCATCGGGAAATATTAAAGTATAGGAGCCTTTGCTTGTTCCGTAATTCCCAGCCTGTTGTCCTGGTCTTTTCTTTCCGTACATGATGTTATTTTCTCCTAAATGATTTTTAATATATTTCTCGAAATACTCTTCATCAGACATTTTACTTCTAGTTTCCGTATTTGTTTTTACTCTTTTTTCTACAGATTCTTTAGAATGCTGTCCTCCTGAGTTACATAGTTCTTTTATCCTTGCTAATCCTTCCTGAGAATGTACCCTCCCGTTATATCTAGTTCTTTTTGTAATATAGGATTGTGCTTTTATTTCTACATTTTTCATAGGATTATCTTTTAGCCACCTTTCTCTATTTACTTTTCTAGAACTTTCTGTTGCTAATTGAACCCTTAATATATTTCCTTCTTCAGTTTGACCTGCTTTCATTTTATAAGCAATTTTATCTTGAAGATTTCCTTTCCATCTCCATAGAATATAATGGGCTAATACGTGGTCTCTAATCGTTAGTCTAATTAAATTATCTGGGGTATCTGTACCTTTTAGGTATCTAGGGATTATATGGTGTTTTTCTGTGTATACTCCTTCTAGAAATACGGTATTGCTTTTTTTATCTATAAAGCTTTTGTAGATATGTTCCCAATTTATCATTTAAAAATCTTGTTGTGGTTATCTGTACATAGACACTCCGTATCTACAAAAATAGTCTAAATAACTTAGTTTAAAAGCTATAAATCACTCCAATCAGCTACAGATTTGGAATATTGAGTTACGCGGCCGGAAAAAAAATCTTGATGGGTCTTACCGCTTGTTAAATGTCCGAACCATTCCATATCTCTTAGCTGACTAGGATTAATATCGTTATAAATTGGCTTATATCCAAGCTCTTCTAACTTCTCATTTGCTCTTGCTTTGATGAAGTTCTTAAGCTGTTTGATATTCAAGCCCTGTACATCCCCCATCTCAAAAGCTTTGTCAATAAAGTCAAATTCAAGCTTAACGGATAAATGACATGCTTCTACAATCTTATCTCTAAGTTCGTCTGTATTTAATTCAGGATTTTCTTGTAATAGGGTCTTAAACAACCAGCAGCCTGCTCTAGAGTGTAGAGATTCATCTCTTACTGACCACTCAACAATCTGTCCTGTACCTTTCATCAAGTTCCTTAATTGAAATGACATTAGAATAGCAAAGGAAGAGAAAAGATTAACTCCTTCTGTGAAGGCAGAAAAAATAGCTAAAGAAATTACCTGTTCTTGTAAGGTATTTCCTGGAACTTCTAATAGCCTATCAATTTTATTCTTAGATGCTTCATCCTCCATAAAAGCCTGAAAATCATCTAATCCCAGTTCTTCATTTAGCCTAGCATATGCTTCTGCGTGAATTGATTCAAAGTCAGCGAATACCCTGGCCATTGCCTGAACTTCTGGTTTAGGAAACCACATAGATACTTTTGTCGACCAGTAATCGTTTACGTGTACTTCTGTCTGTGCAAAGGATTTAAGGATATTTCCTATAAGATTCTTTTCTGATTCATTTAGTTTGCTTTTCCAATCTGATAAATCAGATGCCAGAGGCACTTCGTCTGCTAGCCAATGGACCCGGTGCTGGTCTTTGTAGTAGTCGAATGCTTGCTGGTATTCAAATGGCTTATAAAAATGCCTAGGTTCTGTTAAGTTGCTCATAAATTTTATTTGTGTTATAGTTTTTACTGTAGAAATAAATAGATTTAAAACCCCTATTCGTTTGCTAATGCAAAGAATTTATTGGCCACTTCTTTATAGCTTCCTTGAGAAGAAGTACTGGCACCAGTATCTAGTAAGGCGCCACCTAAAATCTCAATATGACCATTGTTTGTATCTACTTTAGCATCCCAGGTCATTCCGTCCATTCCGTACCTGTTTTTCATAACGTGTATCCGGCCTGTCCCTAGTACTTTATCCTCTTTCATTCTGGATAGAGATAAACAGATATCTGCTACCATCATCTTATCGTAAGACCCTGCTGCTTTATCTCCTTCGATTACGCTATCTTTAGCTCCCATCCTATTAACTTGAGATGGTGTTAGAATAGGTATTTTTAGTTCCTTAGCAAGTCCTTTTGTTGCAATGAATACGTCATCTATTTCGTCTTTTCTCTCTGTGAAACGACTTTTTGAGGGTGGTTTTAAATAATCAACATAATCAATAATAACCATGTCTGGTTTATGATCCATGTCAATACATTTTTGAATATGGGATTTAATTGTATTGACTGAAACTCCTTTTGGTGGATACTCTTTTACAATGAGCTTCCCTTTCAGATTACTTACTATTTTTTCTACTTCTTTTCTGTGAGTATTAACTTCCTCTATTCCATATCCGGTGAAGTAACAGTCGAAGCGCTTTCCTACATAATCCTCTCCTAGTTCTAATGTGTAATAGTTTACATTGAATCCTAATTGAACTGCATGAGCGGCTGCTGCAACCATAGACCAAGAATTATGTGAAAGTATTCCGTTACTATAATAACAGTTTACATCCTTAACAGACATATCGTAAAGTACTTTTTCTTTCTTTTTATAAATCTGCTTTTTAATTCTAGTTGTTCCTAGAGACGTGATTACAGAATCACCAACCTGTAGTTCTTTTACTTTTTTCCAATCTCCCTGTTCTGTCTTTAGCAGGTGATGTGCAGATGTTATAAGCCTTTTTCCATTTGTAAAGTAAGTGGTTACTGTCTGCTGTCTCTCTGTTGTGAAAAGATCCATAATACTGCAGTATCCATAAGGAGTCTTTACTTTTATTTCAAATTCCGGTATATAATGATTGTTTTGATAGGGCTCTATTCCTAGTTTAAAAAATAAATTTTCAATCTTTACTGTTTCTTTAACTTGTCTTATTTTTATTTCCATATACCTTTTGTTTTAATTCTAATATGATTTCCTGTTTTCTACTCTTCCAGTCTGATTCCCAAAAGCATTCTTTCTCTGCTTTAGAAATATATTCTGGTGGAGGAAAACCTACTTGCTTTTTAGTAAGTTATAAACCTGCCATCCGTATAAATGGTGACTATCTATTATAAACTCCTCCCAAGGCTTGATCCAGAGGGTATAAGGATTTCCTACATTGTTCTGCAACTCTAATCCAAACTCCGGATACTCAATTTCAATTTCGGTTTTTCCATCTACGCATTTTCCTCCTCCTGGGTTTCCAAATACAATAATCAAATCACCAGGGCCCCAGCCTCCTCCTATTGTTTCGTTCATAGTAGGCCAAGGAGTAGGGATTACTGGCCGGTAATCAACTCGGTATCTGCTTTCAATATCTTTATTATATTCATGCCCCATATTTTTATCTATTCCTGCTTTCATTGCTTTATCAATTATGCTTCGAATTCCGTCAAAGTCTCCTTGATTAAGTAAATCTGCTGAGTTAAGTAGAGCTACTTTTAGTTCCTGGTTTTTACAGAAAGTGGTGAATTCTTCAATCACATACGCTAAATCTTCTTGTGATGCTTCGTAGCAGTTTCTTAGTTCTGCTTTTACTGCTACCTGTAAAATATCGTTTTCTACTTTCTGTAATTCGATTTTCAAAGTATCCATTGTAATTGTTGTATGGTACTTATCGAAGTATTTGATAGTAGTTTCTAATATCCAGGTATGTGCATCTGAATCGAAGTAGTCTGTTCGAAGTAAATCTCTTGTGTTTAGGAGAAATCTCTTATCTGTAAGAAGAGCCCCTAAGACTTTTAATTGAAACCCTTTTCCGTAAAAATTTAATTTTGATAAACTCGTCATATTGTAACCTGTTGTTTGTTTAAAACTATTTTTGATATAGAGTAAGTGGTGCAAATATCTGCAACCAGCCTTCTACGTTTTTATTTAATGCCTCAATTTGATCTGATTCTAACATCCTTATAAAAGGAACTGTCTGAAGAGGTGGTATTGGTTCTTTGATCTTATTAACAATATGTTCTATTTCATGCTCCCCCAATCTCGGTTCTAGTAAATTCATTAAAACATAATTGGTTTTAACCTTATCCCAACTATATATGATATTAGCGAAAACTTTTTTAGTTTGCAACTTTTCCTCACATATTTTATAGATATAATCTAAGGTTATTTCTGGGTTATTGACTAGTTGAGGGAATTCTTTTAGGAGTGTTTTTGGACCTAATCCTTTTATTCCATCCAAGTTATCCGAATTATCACCTAACAGGGCTTTCATTAGTAGATAGTTTGCCGGAATCATACCCAGTTCTTCTTCTACTTCTTTTTTACCGTAGGTCTTCTTTTTGATAGGAGAGTAAACTGAAATATTGTTACTAACTATCTGTAGAAAATCCTTATCAGAAGAGACAATAGTTACTTTCTTACCATTATTCCCAAATTTCTGAGCTAAGTAACTGATTACATCGTCTGCTTCTACTTTATCAATTGAAACTAACTGAACAGGTAAGCATTGAAGATACTCAACTAGCCTGCCCATTTGCATGGTCATAGAAGCATACTCATCATCTTTATCATCAAAGAGTTCCCAGTTAGTAATTCTTTTAATATTCCTTTGTGCTTTATATTCCGGATTAATGCTTTTCCTGTTAATAGTGGATCCTTGTCCATCAAAAACACAGATAACTCGAGTAGGTTCGAAAGTCCTTGTCAGAAAGCCTAATGATCTTAAAAAACCCACAAGCCCACCGGTATGGTGGCCTTGGGTATTCATTGATTGTAGCATAGCAAAACTACGAATAAACGTATTCATGCTATCTACAATCAATATCTCATCATTAAGTTTTCTTAAAGGCTTTTCTACTATTTTATCTAGGATATCTAGATAGCTACTCATCGTTTAATCCAATATCTCTAATGTCCTCTCCTACTTCTGCTTCTATTGATACTTCAAAATCGGTAGAGCCTAGGATATTTGCCCATGTACCTTTGTACTGATCTTTGTAATTATCAATTGCTTTCTTCTCGTCTTCAATAAATCCGTGCTGGGTCATTACGATTGATCCTCTGGATTGGATACCGTTGATGTGATTCTTTTCAATTTGTACTTTGGTTTTCTTAGCAAATTCGTATTCTTTACCTTTTGCTGTAGCTTTAATTTTAGAGGTACCGGGATTAGTTATGTTACCAAAAGTAATAATTAAAGTAGCATCATACCACATCGCCATACCGCCTTTGTTTTGCAGTTTTGGCTGACCCATAGGATGTTCTGGCTTCATAGTCCATACTTTATTAATTGCTACTAAAGTATTGGTATGTTTACTCCCTTCTTTCCTTGAGAGTAGAATTTTTTGATTTAAGTTATTTCCAAACTGAGTAGACATTGCTCCTGCATTCCATTCGTTATTGTTCTTGTTAGAACGTACCGATAACTCACATGGTACTGATCCTACAGAATCCCAAAAGAAACATAAATCATAAGGTAGATTACCTTTTTTCTGTTCATCAAGGAGATCTAGTATATAAGCAGCTACATCTTCAATCGTGTTTAGAGTGCCCCTATCTGCATATAAAAAGAATCCCCGGTAATCTATAATCTCTCCTGTAGATTCGTCTACTACTTCTTCTACCTTCAATCCCATCGTCTTAGCATGTGGCCAAGACCATTTCATTTCTGTAATGATAAATACGGGGAGTATTCCTTGGTTTTGAGCATTAATTGCTGCTTCCAATAATAGGGTTGTTTTACCTGTATCAGAGTGGCCTCTTAGTAGGGTAATATGTCCTGTAGGTATTCCGGGTAAAGAAGTAATATCTTCAAAAGCCTTAGATACTCCTATCCAAGCTTGTTCTTTAAATTTTACTGAAGAATTACTGAATCCTTTGTTCTTTTTAAATTTATCTAAACTGAAACCGCCTTTGATTATCTCTCCGGCGGTTTCGGCAGCACTTTTCGTTTTTGCCATGTATACTAGTTAAATAGATCGTCAAATTTACTAATTGTATTTTGATTACCGGCCGTAGCAGCTTCTAGGCTAAAAGCAGGTGCTTTTGGTGGGGCAGTAGGCTGTGTAGGTTCTGTTGGTTCAGAAGGGGTAGCAGGCGGTGCTGTTATTTCCTCTCCGGGGTTTAAATACTCTTGTAATTTTTTCTTGATATATTCATAGTCGTATTGAGTTTGAATTTCAAGTGCATTTGGCTGTTCTTTCAACCATAAACTTAATTGAGTATCATTCTTAGTTAAAGGTGATTTTACTGGTTTAATACGAACTGTGGTAGTTGGGTACTGACCAGGACCGGCTGCAGGTGTATTCTCTACTACCATATCCCAACCGTTCACTACGTCTGTGAAATCACCGATATCCTCATCCTCTGCTAAAGCTAATAATGCTTTGTAGATGTTAACTCCGAAACTCCAAAGACGAACTCCTTTTTCTTCTTCTCCTCGAACAATAACAGGAGCAAAGAACCTTGACTTAGGAGACAATTTACCTGATAAAGACCAGTTGTCTTTGTCGGATGTTTTCCTTAATTCTTTTACAAATTCCTCAATAGGATCTTGCTTACCGTAGTTCGAAAGCGACACCATAGGGAATTTCCCGATGTTATAATGTAGCTTAATCTCTGTGAAAGGATCTGCAGCGTTGTAGGCTGATGGGACGATCCTGATTGTGGTTTTTCCGTTTGCGGGTCTCCAGTAGACTTTATCGAAGTCCACCTTCTCTTTGTCGGAATTTCCATTGTTGTTTAACGCAGCCAGTTTGGCTTTGATTGCTGAAATGTCCATAATGTAACTGATTTAATTTAAAACTTGATTTTGAAACTCTTATTATACGGTAATATAAGGAATATATTACGGGATAGCAACTATTCTGTAGAGTTTAGTCTCTACTTTTCTTAGCTCAGCGCCTTTGGTTAATAGGATACAATTTCGATAGTTATTCCAGTCTATTTTATAACTAGTGTCTAATACCCCTCCATTTAGAGACTCAATTAACCTATTAAGAGAATTAATTGTATACAGGGAATTACTTTCTTTTTTCCTATGGACTAAGATTGTATTATCTAGAAAAGTAGATACATTGCCAAAATCTACGTTATACGTGCACATGTATTCGTCTTGGCTTTTTGAATAAAGTACAAATATCTTATTATATAAGATTTTATATCTATCTTGGATTGTACCTAGTACTTCATCTAAAGCTTCTCCTGAAGAAAAGGTGCAAAATAATTTGTTAGACATGTCTATAAAGTTACACAATTGTTCGATATCGTAATCGAATCTTGGGATTGTTGTTAAATTTTGTATCATTTATAAATATGAATTTTTTTTAGAAAACTAAGTTAGTACTGTGTTTGAATTTAATAGGGTATTTTCCTTGTTGATTTAGTATCTTTTCTATCTCTATCAGCGTTTCTTTTCCGTCTTTTTTACTAAAGTCAAAAACTATAGCGTCGTAGGTGTATAAAGCTATTTTTGTTTCTTTATTTTTAAGATATCCTAATACTTCTTTTAATATAAGGATATTTCTACTTGTTTCCAACGACTGCATCAGGTAGTTCATTAGCTTCTGAGGATGCATGTCTGGGAGATTCTTTGTGAATTTTCTTCCTGAGATAGGATCTTGAATATATCCTTGTTTTTCAAATTGTTCCCACAGCTTGGCTATATATGTTTGAATTTTATCAAATACCTCTAAAAAAGCATATTCGGGAGGTATTTTTCCGTAGATTGCATGGAAATTAATTTGTTTTGCTTTTTGGTACTCATCCTCAGTAATTTCTGTTTTATTAAAATATAATTTTGCAAACTGAATATGTGCTGGTTCTTCTGTTAATTCATAACCTACCTGTTCACAGAGTAGCCGTAAATGGTATCCATCAAAATCCATTTCGACAAAAGCGTCATTTTGAGGTATAATTGCTTTTCTGAACTCAGGTGCTTTAGGTATTGCTGCAAAATTCACGGAATTAAATGCATTTGTTGGCCTAGAAGTTATATTATATAAATTATAAGAAGTATAAATTATACTGTCTTTTATACTATAGGTAGGATTAGTTGGTTTAAATATGTCTAAAAATGCCTGGTAGGTTATTCTTAAACCAGATTGCTCAATTAGAAAAAAGACTCCTGTAGCAGTTTTATTATAAAAATCAAATCCTTCCGGAATTTTTAGTTTTAAGATATGCTCAATTGCTTTATAATTCTCTTCACATTTCTCAAATAGCTTTGAAATCGGCACTATTTTACCTACCTCTGTATAATCTTGAAATCTACTATAATACCAGCTATAAGTACTGCCTGTTTTTGCTAGATCTGTTTTCTTATGGCTACTCATCATCTCTACCAGTTGTAGATCTATCGCAGAAGGTAAAGGAAAGTGATAGAGCAATTTTTTCTTATCATATACATAAAGGGTCCTAAACTGTTTTAATATCCCGTAGACACGGGATTTCTCTACATTTAGTCCTTCATCGTGATCAATAGGGATAATATACCCTTCTTGATGATTTATTGGCCTAATATAGACTGCAACAGTATTTGTAAGTAGTGGATGATAGTTATCATTATTGGAGAGCACTTCGATATATGCTCCTTTATGCGAGAGATCATTGAGAGTATCTAATTGTGAATCTGATTCTAAAATATAAAACATGTCTATAACCTTTCCTCTAATATAAGAAAAAAGATCATATTAAACAAACTATTACTTCTTTATATCGAAATTAGCTTTTCTAGAATTATCCAGAGTTACTTGAGCATCTTTCTGTACTTCGGTATAGGCATTGAGCGGGACGGTAGGTGTAATTTCCTGTACAAACTCGGCATAATTTGTTACATATAGAGAGATTCCTGGCATTTGTTTTTCTAATGCTTGAATTGTTTTTTTATTTTTGGACTCTGCTCCTTGGTAAGGTATTCCGTTAAAAGAAGTATCTTTAGCCGGACCCTGTATTACCCAGTCTATTTGTGCATAGTTTTTATTCGGGAACTGTGACTGTGCTTGTAGGTAGGTTGCACTATCTGTTTCTACTATTTTATTTGTATTCTTATCTTGAACAAAAAATCTCCTTGCTACCCCTCTATCTAGTTCCCCCTGTGTTAGTATTTTTTTAAAAAAGCCTTTTAATCCTGCAAGGAGTGTTTGCTCTAAGAGTGTAGATACCGATACCGGAGTCTGTGTTCTTACTCTTTCAAGTTGAACACCGTTTTCTTTTATAGATTTTCCTGCATAATAGTTTCCCTTAAAATCCTGCACATAAAAGCCTTTGTAAGGGTTTCTAGTTATTTGTTCTACAAATTCTCCCTGAGAGGCTGATTTTGGATTAGATTCTCTTGTATCAGGAACATACTTTGTTTGAGTCGAATTTGTTGCCATATAAATAAATAGGTTATGTATATTCTTGTGGATTTTGTTGAAGTACTCCCCAATACTGGTTAAATTTGGCCTGTCTTTCTGATAAGCCGTTACTTCCCCCGTTAATAATTTTTGTTACGAGACTTACTACACCTGAACTTGGTCCATCGTTAGCAATTCTAGATAAATTCTTTTTATAGTATTTCCAAAAATAACAAGCTGAGTCTTCAGCATATTTTGTTGAAACTAGTAACGGATTTTCTACTACATTGTCTGTACTTCCTTTTGCTTGAAGATGTTTATTATAACTTGTGTACACATCTCTTCCTGTTAATTGAATAAAACCTCTTCCTTTGTATTTTTTTCCATCTCCTAGGTGAATGTTGCCCAGGTCTTTTCTATTTTCGTATGCAGCTCCGCTTGCTTCCTCTGTAGTTCTTTTAAAGCCTATTGATTCTACACAGCATTGTGATAGGAAGTGAGCTTTTTCTACAGGGCTTGTAATTCCGTACTCTTTCATTGCAGCTATTAACTTTGCAGGAGGTGTAGGAGGCCGGTTGTACACATAAGGCGTACCGAATCCTGGGGTTGATGCTTGATTTGCTGCAGCAGCGATCAACATATTTTCTTCAAGTGAGAATGGAATTGCTTGCTCAGGAGAGTTTTTTTCTATTAAATAAAATTGTGTCTTTATAGAGGTTTCCCACCTATTAGTATTTCCAATAGAGTGCTCTACACCTGTTATAATGTATCCAAATTTTCCCTCATATTTACTTGGGAGAATTCCCGGTGCTATATAAAAGCAGTGCCCTACTTTAAATCCGCCGAGACCGTCTAAAGTAAATGAGAGTTCAACCGGAATAGGGGAAGGAACAGGTAGAGAATTTTTAGCTACATCTGACTGTATTCCTTGTACAGTTACTTCTTTATGTAAGGTCTGTATTGCTTGTAGGTCAGAATCCTTCCAATCGTTATCAGGATCGTTAAAGTCATTGAAAAAGTCAAAAACATCTTTTTCCCACTTTGATATTTTATCTGCTTGATTATCAGCTATTGCCTGTACTCCTTCATCATTCTCTTCTGAAGGATCTTTAGTTACGTTCAGCCTATCCACAACATCCGGGTTCCATCGAAGAATGTTATCGATATTTTCAGAAGTATTCTGACTTGCACCTTGAGCAGCTATAGATATTTGACTTGCAATTTCATTAGTAATTTTACTGGTTATGTTGACTCCTGTAAAAATACTATCATTACCTATCAAGTATAAGGTAGGTACAGGTACATCTGTAGTATTATTCTTGTTATTCGCTAATTGATTAGTATTATTCTTGTTATTCGCTAATTGATTAGTATTATTCTTGTTATTCGCTAATTGATTAGTATTATTCTTGTTATTCGCTAATTGATTAGTATTATTCTTGTTATTCGCTAATTGATTAGTATTATTCCCGTTATTCGCTAATCGATTAGTATTATTTCTATCTATTATAAAATAAGTCCCTCTTCCTACTTCTTCGTCATAGGCTATACTAAAATCGTTAATTCCTCCTAAAGCAGTGCTTATTGAATTAAGTAGACTCTGTACAAATTCGTTTATACTCTGGAATTTCCCTTCCGGGTTAGCTACCGCATCGGTAGCTAGTTTAAGTATGTAAGGCACAGATACTAAAATATTCAACACATCTTCGTAGCCGTTTTCTGGAGATGGATTCTGACTGTGAATAGCTCGTACGTATCCGAGTCTATAAGATTCTTTTGCGGCTTTAACCTCTGTAGAGAGATGTTGTAGTACGCAGATAGTAGGATCTGCAGAAAAATGCCCTGGGAATGTTATAAATTTTGAGGATAGTTTATAATCGGTATTAAAGTAAATATAAGGCCTATCTATACTGTCTTTTGCTTTTGTTTGATCTACTGTAGATAGGAATTTATTAATTATGTCTAAAAAGGTATAAAGAGGTATCCAGTGTAGGCCTTTACCACCGTGTTTTTGCCTAGTAAAATATCCTTTAAAGTCTTTAAGTTTATTCTGTAAAGTAGGAGAGGATGTTAAGTTGTTTTTTGTCCAAGGGTTTTCCGTTATTTTTTCTATTTTTGCATTAAAAAAATGAAAAATAGATCTTCTCTGGTCTTTCCCTTCTTCGGAAGTTGCATCTTCTAATTCACTTTCAGGAATACCCGCCGTACCCGGGTCTTTAACTAGTTTTAGAGATTCTATAATTTCTCCTGTTGATATGATAGAAATACTACATTCATACTCCCCGTTCGGTTTATAATTCCAAGAGAAGTTCTTTACATACCCAATCATAGCTTCGTAATTATAGCTGGATTTTTTACGTATCTCACCTATTTTGGCTAAGGTATCCGACATTGTAGTACCTTTCTTAAAAAAATCATCAGTTATGGCATTGATGTAGGTTGTAAATTGACTATCGTTCCCATAATAGAGAGAATGCCCCCATTCTAGTAACATAGTAAATCCTGGACGGAGATATAACTGTTCTATAGTCTCAAAATCCTCTAAGCTCCATACTGAGAATTTTACTTCAGCTTCTCTTAATGTTCCGTAAGTGTTTTTAGACTGGACATTCATAGAGGTGATTCCCGGCATTGGACGAATTCCTGTACTTCTTGGGTTATTCCTATAAGCTGCGGTTTCGTTAGGTGTGCCGGGCAGGTCTAATCCTGCTCTTAGTTTTCCGTTATCTAGTAAAATTCCTCCTTGCAGTCTATTAGATTTTGCTAAGGTAGAATCTCCTGTTATTGTAAGCCTTCCTTCCTGTCTTCTTAGTAAATCTACTTCTACTTCTATAAGAGTATTTACTCCTGAAGAAAGACGAATCCAGGCTGTATTCCCATTTAAGTACAGAAGTTCGTTTGAAGTTCTTCCGGTAAGTTTACCTACTATATTTCTTCTTGTATTAATTTGTTGAGCGACTTCGAGAGTAAGAGGAGATCCTACTCCTGCTATTTTATCATCTGCCATTACCTGTTTGTATTAACCTGGTTGTATAACTGAATTATTTGATCTTTATTTGCCGGAATTCTTAATTGAGTTCCCGGTGTTACTACCAGAGAACCTCTTTCCGAATTATTTGCTGCTGCTATTATCCACCAAAGAGTATAGTCACTGTAGAATTGAGTAGCTAATGTATCGTAGCGATCTCCTCCTGTTGAAATAACATAATAGTCGTCTGCAGATAAAGGTATATCCGGGTATATTACATTATTAACAAATGTAATATTGTCTGAGGTTGTTGATTGAGGTATATTACTATATCTATTTGCCATTTTATGTTAAAAAATCTTTAGCTCCGTTTGCTGGGTTTGGATTTGTTATGTAATGCTGAAGTCCTGTTTGAGGTGCAAAATAATGTATAGGTTTAAAAACAATACTACAGTCTAATATCATTGGTAATTCTTGCATATCGTCATCTACTCCAGTCTCCGGGTTTTGCATTGCAATTTCCCAAGGATAGTCTTTATTCCATGAATACTTCACTGATTCTATTATTCCTGGCATAGAGTAAATATACGAACCTATTGTTACTTTAGCAAGCGTACCTCTCATAAAACCACCAGTTCCATATGTCGGGGCAGTTGCAGAAGCTAGATATACTATTTTTTGATACAATGGTTTCATTTCAGACCTAGTTGCAGCAGCTATTTTAAAAGAGAAATTAATACTCCTGTCAAACCCTCCGTAAGTATAGAAATTCTCTGCTCTTCCTACATACCTTCTTCCTTCCCAGGTCCCTGCAAACTCGTCATTGAAGCTATCTAGAAAAGCTCTAAAATAGAGAAATGTGCTTGTACTTGTATTTAAATTGACAGTTGCACCTGTGTCTGGTGTTATTATTTCAAAATTAAATTTAATTAAATCCCTAGCTTCTTTTGTTCCATTCTCTTTGGATCCCGGTCCTAAAGCATTTATTCCGTCTATTGACCCGGAAAAGATATTCATATAAGAAGTAAGGCTTTTTTGTTTTCCGTTTGGAGAATTTGTTCCTTGATCCCCTAAATTTACTCTAAGTTCTTTTTTAACTACGGGAGAATTATAATTAAAAGAATAAGTACGTAAGCTCCCTGATCTAAAATCAGAAACTGAAGGGGCAGGAGTCCTCTTTATTACATTTGTAGCCGTATTGATAGGTTCTCCAACTGAACCGGTTGTTTCTGTGCCTTGACGAGTTGCTTCTTTAATAGAAATAGGAAACAGGAGGCCGTTGTATGCACTAACTGTATTTTGAACTTTATTAGTACGGGGGGACCCCCCAATTTCACTACTGCCGCTTTGTGCTGACTGTTTAGGTGTGATATCCCCTATTAAAGAAATACTTCCAGTTGCACGATTCTTTTTGATTTTTAAATCATTATCTACAGGCTGTAGAGGTGCATTATATCGATATATACTTGTACTTTCTTCTCCTGATAATTTTGAATCAACTCCTGTAGTTGAGACTACACTTCCCTGTGATGACAAAATACTTGCCTCTACCGTATTTCCCTGTACTGTATTTATTCCAAGCCCTTGAAGTATTGACGAGAAGGTATTTCCTTGTGTTGGTTTTAAATAAGTGTTAGGAGTGAGTCCTCTTAAAAAATGAATACCTGTTCCATCTACCGGAACCTGAGCTAGAGTGCTTGCTAGGAGTTGTGCAGTCCCTATTGCTGTCTGTTTTACTTGTTGAAAAATAGCTCTTTCTAGGCTGCTTGGTTGTTTTTGAGCATCCGAGAGTTTTTTTGCCAATCCTTCTTGTTGAAGTAATGCTTCATTTGCTAAGTATTTTAAACCAGGTCCTTTGGTAAACATCTTACTTATTCGAGTAAGATCATCTACTCGTGCAGTCACTTCCATAGCTACTCCGTTACTACTAGGGGGGTTATTTATATCCTTAACTACGTAAGGATCGTCGCTTCCTAGCGGCATAGAGGAGTATTTCAGACTCTTTAAATCTGACTGCAAGTCAATTAATCCTGGCATAAGCTCTTAATTCTTATTTAGGTTCGTGTGCAATGTAAGGCAGTAGCTGTGGTGATGTAGCAGATACTGTAGGAATTTGTCCATTTAAGTCTAATACAGACGGTGTAGGATAGGTTCCGTTTTGTGCCGGTATACCGTTAATTGAGTAATCATAATGCAGGGTCGAAGTACCAGAGTTTCCTGGTGCTGGAGGAGGTTGAGCTCCTTTATATCCGAATGCTGATTTTGGTAATAAATCTAATAATCCCATTTTAATTGTATTTTAATTTAATATAAATATCTATTTTATAGCTTATGGCTGTCCAGATGCAACTAATCTACTATTTCTTATATTAGCTGTAGCTAACGTTTTTCCATCTATCTTTACAACAGTACCTTGTTTTGCTACGTTGATTAACTCTTGAAGCTTATTTACAACTGCTGTCATATCTGCATTCGGAGTACTTGCAGAAGTTCCTAAAGTTCCTTTACTTCCGGCTCCAAAAAGATCTGTTCCTGCTGCTATTTGATCGTTTGGATGTAGTTGAACAGATCCAAAATCTCCAGAAACTATTGGACCTTTCTTTGGATCAATAACACCGTCTTTTATTGATCCTAGAAACCCTAAACCAGCGCTAAGAACTACAGCTGCTGCTGTTGCTCCAATAACTGGAGCTGCAATACCCCCTATAACAGTGGCTGCTAATCCAGCAGAAACGGCTGCAAAAGTCAAATAAGCTGCATAGACTACTGCCAACTCGGCCAAGTACTTTACCGCTGTTCCTACCATTCCTAGAGGGCCAATCATTTGCGAAATATCATCTCCCCATTTGGAAAACCAGCCGGAGATCCATGGTATTACCCGAAATAAATATCCAAATGTTGTAGCTATTGGTTCGATTGCTTGAGCAATTAGTGCAACTACGGGCACTATAGCGGAGATTATTGGAATAATTCCGGAGAGTAAAGGAGCAAAAGATTGAGAGAGCTTATCCATAGATGTCTGTATTTGGGACTGTATATCTTGTTGCTGTAATTGAGCTAAAGTTACTCCTTCTGCATCTGCACGTTGTTGAGCAGTTAGGTTTTTTGAAGCTTCTTGAGTCATTACCGTCTTGGCTAATTCATCTCTAGACATTCCTAATGCTTTAGCTAAACTTGTTTGCTCTATTCGGTTCATATTAGCAAACTCAGCTGCAGATACTCCGTTTTTAGCTAACTCTGCTGACAGTCCCGCTAAGTCGTTATTCAAAGCATATTCTCTTGCTTTAGATAAGTTAATATTCTTTCCTGTTAGGAGCTGTGCTTCTAGTTCATTCCCAATAGAGTCTTCAAAATTTAACATACTATCTGCAATCTGATTCACCTTATCTAAGCCTAATCCTAGTCCTCGGGCGGCGGCGGCAGCGTTAGCTATTTTTCCTGCATCGCCTCCTAAAGATAGTGCAATCTCATCTGATGTGCTTAGAACATCTTGAAGTACTAATCCGTGGGCGATTGCTTTTCCGTTTAGTCCATTATAACTATTTACACTGGTTACTATTGCTTTTTGGTAGGTTTCAATACCCTGTCCTGAAATTTTGCTTCGGATTCCTAAATTTGTAGCTTGTTCTGCTGATATTCCTAGTAAGTTTTTTGCTTCTGCTAATCTTCCCAAATCATCATCCGAAAAGATCGAATTAGCATTTGTTCCTATCTGTTTAGTAATATCAGTCATTACCTTTAGAACATCTACTGTAGATGCCTGTCTAGAGTTAAAACCAGCATCAAATATTCCTTTAAAATTTCCTTGAACATCTCCTGTGAGTCTGCCAAATTCAACTGCTGCTTTATTTACTGCTAGAAAGCTATTTACAATAGCTGCTACCGCTGTTGCAGGGTCTAGAAGGCCTTCCATGAGCTGGGTTCCTACCATACTAGCAGCTTTGCCCATGGTTTTAAACTTGTCACCACCATCATCCGCTACCTTTCGCATTTCTACTTCGATTTCGTCTGTTTTTAAGAATTTACCTATACCTGGTATCCCGTTTAAACTACTGACTAGTTTCCCTGTAAGTCCTATGTTTTTCTCAATTTGTTTTACTCTATCTTCATCAGTTTTCAGTAAACTTTTTTCTACTTCTAGAGACTTTACTACTTGCTCGTAAGCCTCTTGACTAAGTTCAATCCCCTGTAAGTCAGCATGCTCTTTTCTTCTAGCTAGTTCTGCTATTTTTTCATCGAGACCCTGTTTCTGCTTTGTAATATCTTTCTGTGTTAAAAGTCCATTCGTAATCCTTCCAGTATTTTTTGCAATACTGTCATTCATCCTAGCCAGGTCTGTAAATGTTTTCGAAAGATCTCTTGCTAATGCTTTAACAGTCCCTGCTTCGGTAGGATTGAGAACAGTTTTAAGAGTATCTTTTAAGGTCTCTGCAAATGAGGATGCAACAGATTGTAATGTATCCCGTACGTACCCGCTTACTTCGTTTACATCTTCCTGTACATCCTTTTTACTTTTCGGATCTAATGCCATTTAGAAATAGTTTTATTATAAATAGGTAGAGCCCATATTAATTACGGGCTCTTGTGCTATAGTCTGGTGCTCTTATTTGTCCATTCTCAAGTTGAGATTTTCCTTTGGTAGAGTTTTGTACTGCTTTATTTTCCTTATCATAGAATTCTTTCATAGTCCGGAAGATATATCTCCTAAGCCAAATAGGAAAATCATATACTGCTTCAAAGGAATATCCTCCCTTTCCGTGAAAGACTATCTCGTGTATTTGAGAAAAAAGAATACCTCTATATTCCGGCGTCAGGCCAAAGAAATGTAATCCCGATAGGGATATCTACCCCTCCTTCTGGTCCGTTTTCTGGATAGAATCTTAAATCTACGTCCGGCTGTATTTGTCTGATATATTCTCTTAATGCTCTAGAATCTCTTGCTAATAAGAAATTGTCTACAAAATTCCTAATTACTCCTGGTGAAGAATCTCCTTCTACCGATGTAATCATTCTTTTCAGTCTTGTTGAGAGATCTGAGGATGAGTCTTTTGAGATCTTTTTAAGTCCTTTTAGTTCTGCATCTATTGCTTTTTCATCATCATGTGTTAAGAGCTTAAAAGTAATATTAGTTCCTGTGGCCGGAGTTTTAAATGCAAATTCGTTTTTACCACTCTCAAATAAGGTCTCGTCTACTTCTTTGTTTTTTATTTCAGATAAATCGACAGTTTCTTTTTGACCTCTGTATACAAATTCATAGTCTTTTCCGTACCCCAGTACCCTAGCTGCTACTAGTATAGCATTCTTATCGCCTAATAAAAGATCACCGTAGGTAATAGGAGTCACAATGAGGGACTTTAATAACTTATCAACCACTACTCCCTGTTGAATATAGTTTTGATTTGTTAAAATATCCTCTTCTCTTGCGGTCATATATTTCATTTCGATTTGACCTGAAGCTAGTGGAGAATCCTTCGGATAGAGAAGTCCTTTAGAAGGTAAGTCTACCATTTCGGTAGGGAATTTCTGTTGTTGTTGCATAAATCTTATTTTATAAAACTATTTACTTGTATATATAAATATACAAAAATAAATTTTATAAAGCAACAGAGCGATATGCTTAGCTGATTCCTTCCAGGATAACAAGTTCGATTTTAGGTTTATATCCTTTTGGAAGCTTATTTATGTATCCCTCGAATTTAGAATGATTTTTATCCCATCTAAAACTGAATTGCAATTTATCTAGATTCATCATTACTTGTCCTGTAGTCTGCATATCCATTGGGTTAGTTCTTCTATATGGATTCATATAATTATCTTTTACCCATTGGTGCGCTAATACGTCTAGAATTTCATCTGCTTGTGTTACTTTCTGTAGTTCTACAGTAGCAATATCTTTTCTAGAAATAGAGGACTCTCTTTTTATGCCTGAAGTGTATCCTGTTTCTGGATAAGCTATACCGTGGTTAGTTCTTACAGTCACTTTTGGTTTATCTATTTTTTTAATTACCGGTAGGTGCTCTGAGGTTAATTCAATAACAAAAGCATGTTTAGTATTTGCTACCATTGTCATTCCTTTTACTCCTACATCTTTTTTGTCTTCCCCTACATACTTTATAATAGATTCGGTTGCATCTGATAGCTTATTATGAGATAAAGCTGTTCTGATTTTCAAACCGTCATAAGAGGGTACTAATCCTTTTTTATCTTGCTCCTTAGCTATATCTCCTTGCATCTCATCAAAATGCACCATTAAAGAAGCATTTATAATTCCTATTCCATATTCATTCATTCCTTCGGACCAATCGGTTAATTCATCATAGATATACATTACCTCGGTTCCGTCTATTAATTCATGGATAACTTGCATTTCTGGGCTATACTTTCTATCTCTGTTCTTAGCTAGAATAGTCTCTCCGTTTAAATGAATAGTAGCTACTACACATTCTGTGAGTGGCTTTGGTCTTAATAGGTCTAGGAATTTAATCATAGTATATTCTTTCTTATAAATATACAAAAAATAAAAGCGTCTACCAGTTAAAGTAAACGCTTTTCTTATTAAGTTTAGTTTAGATTAGTAGTTAAGTATTGAGTAATCCATTGCTACTGTTATAGCGATGTCTACAATACCGTCTGATGAGGTCCAATCAAATTGACCAAAATCACCTTTTGTTAAAAAAGCTCCTTTGATAATCCATTCTCCTACCACATCACCTACTGGTCCTAGTATGTCTAAAGTCAGATCTTTCTTATAAAAATCCGAGTATCCTGCCCTGCCTGTTACAGATTCGTATCCTAAACGAGCCCATTCCATTACTGCTTGTGCACCAGAGGGTGCGATTGGTGAATACAGAACCATATCCATATCTTGCCAGTCTCTTTTACCTCTGATTTTTCTATAAGAGTTGATATGATCTAATTTAATTACACTATCTGTGAAGTTAGGAGCCTTTACGTTCTTTACCATAAAAGCCGGGATATTGTCTATATACATTACGAACCTATGCTGAACCATTGGTTCAAAGGCTCTAAACATAATTTCGCTTGAATCTAATACTGCCATTTTTTTGTTATTTTATTTATAAATATCTACCGTTAACAATTATGCGAAAGTTGCTCCTGTTGGTTCGATTGTAAAGTCTAATACTACGAATTCAATTGTTTTTGCTGGTTGTATGATAATTTGACCTACCAATTGATTTCTATCAATAACGTCTGCTGTATTGTTAGTATCGTCCATTATTACTTGATAAGAGTAAAGACCTTGTCTCTGTACTACTGATTCTAAGTATGGATTAACTGCAGCTAAAAATTTATTTCTTGTTGAAATAGTATTCTGTTCGAAGACTAAGTTAGTAGCTTGGTTTCCTATGAATTTCTTCAACTCAATTAACAATCTCCTTACATTTACCCTATCTAAAGCTGATGCTTTTGTTTGTAATGTCTTTTGACCAAAGATCGATATACCTGTTCCTGGGAATGTAGCGATTGGATTTACTTTTCCTAAATACAATGCATCCCTGTCTGATTTTGATAATTTTCTCTCTGTTTGAATTACTCCTGAAATTCCTCCTCTGGTTAAGCCTGCTGGAGCAAACCAAGGTGCTGTAGCTAAGTCTGTGAAAGCATATACTCCCGGTATAGTAACTGAAGCCGGTACGAAGACGTTTTTACCTGTTGCTGAAGTTACTTGAACCCAAGGCCAGTAAGAAGCTCCGTAAGAGCTATTTAAGCCTGCTGCTGTAGTAACTGCATCAGAAATTGTATCTCCATATCCTACTAAGTCTACTACCGCTATAGCATCTCCTCTTGTTTCTACTAAGGAAAGTACATTCGCTACGGTAATAGAATTGTTTTGTTGAGTAAGTCCTGGTACTGTTATAATATTGAACTGATAGTTGTCTTTATTTCCTAGTAAAGTAACTGCATCTGCATAGTCTGAATCAGATAAGCCCTGTACGTTCGATACTCCGCTAACAATTGCACTATTGTAGTTAGCTAACGGCTGTACGTTGTTTCCTACTGCTCCGAAGAATGCACCTGAAGCTGACATTGGTAGAGAAGCAGAATATGATAAGCCTGATGCATCTTTATTTACTGTTACTCCGTCTGTAGCCAGGTATTTGTAGGTTGGTATATTTACTGAGCTTACTCTTACGTAGTTAGAGTTATTTGGATATTCTCCTGATGGCTGTATGAATACTGTACCGCTTGAATCTACTGTTTTAGCTAATTTCTGATTACCTATTACGCTTGCGATGTAGTTAGGAGAGTTAGGATCTAAAGAGACGTTGTTGAATGTCTCTAAGATTGTTTTGCTCTTTATATTATCATCACCTCTGCGGATTAATACTGAGAATGTACCTGTGTTGTTGTTTATATTAGCTATTTCCCATCTTAAATTATCTGCTGATCCGCTTACTAATGAATTATCGCTGTTTTGAGCACCAGGATTACTTGCTGTAGTCGAGTTGTTAAATATAGCTCCTTTTCCTAGAGTTTCTAAAGTAAATGGATTTATACTAGCAGTATTGAAGGTTGCGATATTAGTACTAGCTGCCGGTGCCCAGTTGCTTGATCCTGATACTACTCTTGTTAGTAACAAAGTGGTGCCTCCTTGTTGGAAGTAAGATCTTACTGCTATAGAAGTTAAATACTCTACTGTAGTAGAGCCTGATACAAAGACTTCTCCGAATTTGTTGGTGAAATCACCGTAAGAAGTAACTACAGTTGGAATTTCCACCGGGCCTTTCACTGTCGGTCCTACAATTGCAGCGCCTGCTTGAATAGGAGCTGGTTGTATGAAAGAAATATCATTTTCTCTTGTGTATACTCCTGGAGAGATTATTGATTCTGCCATTTTTTTTAATTGATTAAGTTTTTATTTATTATAAATATCTTGAGAGTTTGATAACCTTTTCGGAGGTCGAGATTCTCTATTCCTTAATAAATAGGAAAGGAGAGTGAAAACTCTCCTTGATTTAATCAATTAAAATAAAAAGAAATTAAGCAACAGCAGTTACTGCTGGTTTAGCTTTTTTTTGGAGCTTCAATCTTTGCAGCACCGTCCTCTACAGTTGTCTCTAGGGTTTTTACGTCACTTGCTGCTACAGTCTCAACTTCACCTACTACTTCTTTTACTTTTGCAATATCCGACTCAACAACTGCTTCTGTTGAAGTTATTGTTTCTTTAATCGAATTTCTGTTATACAGTACAGCAAGCAAGATTAGCAGCAGTACTACAAAGGGAATAAGGGTTACTAAATAGTTCATATTTTTATTTTTGATTTATAATTTTAAATAGGATTCTCGGATTTACTTCTGTTTCAATATTAAGATCATCAATTGCGACTTCATTGAACTCTATCTCGATTTCTTGTGAAAGTAGTTCGTTTAATTCGGTACTATACTCTAGGTATTTCGGATTAATATCCCAAGACTCTACTTCGTTGGTGTCTGTGTTTACTTTTTCGTTGATCCTTATCGGGAGAGTAACTGCCCCATTATCATCTGTATCACCTAGAGACTTAATTAACTCTTCTTTGAATTTATTGACTTTCTCAAGTTCAGATGTCAATGCATCAGCTAAAGTAGTTAGGTTGTATTTTACAGAGATTTTTAATTTTTCATTTAATAGCCCCTTCTGCAATCTCTCTCCTGTAGTTTGATTTACAATTCCGCTCAGTTCTGCACTCAGTTCGTGGACTTCAAATAGTGTTAATTTGACTTTTTTCATAAATTATTTTTTTTATATAATAGTGTTTTTATTTTAAAGATCCAACTATACTAAAGTTAAATTTAATTGAGCTGCTCCCCAAACATAAGCTGCTGTATTGATATCAGGATTTACACTCCAAGAATTGTAATCAGCCCCTGAAATAGATAAATTACCGTCTGCTAATTTATTGTAAGTATTTTCTACTGGCGTGATGGGGTCTGTAGAACCAGACACGGGTAATGGCGGGACAATAGTTTCATTTAAAGTATAATAGAAAGTAGCTGTATCAATAAGATTATCGTGGATACTAACCATATTAAATGCTGTTGCTTGTTTTTGGGTTCCGTTTACCCAAAGAGAGATTGGTTGAATTGTTTTCATTTTTTTTTATTTCTAATTTATTGATGTAATATACGAATTATTTTTGATATTTACAAATTTATTTTAATTTTTTTTAGTCTCCGCTTACATAATTATAGGTAGAATCTGATGTAGGAGATACACTTACAAATGATATTCCCGTACAATACTCTCCTGAATTATAAGTATCATAGTATACTTTTAGTGTTCCACTATTATTTATACTCCCACTATTTATAGTTCCAGAATGAGTATAGCTATTACTTAAATTTGTATGTATGGTAAATGTTATAGTTATAGTAGAAGTAACATTATATGTTGCTGATAGATTCACATAAGCATATCCTGTAACTCCTCCATTAGATGTTGTATAACTACCTCTTGTTTGATTTACAAAATTATTAATTAAAGCAGGAGTTAGATCCTGTTTAGCTAACCATTGATTAGATGCCTTAGCAGCATATGTAGTATTACTTGTATTAATATTAATATAGATAGATGCGCTTGCTTTGGCTACCCATTGCGCCAACCATTACAACAAAAATATAATAATCAAACCAAAACATAACCGCATAAACTCCATTTATTACCTGATGGTAATGCAGTATTATTATGAGTATGGTTGTAATGATAACAGCCTTGCAAACGTTTATAAACTGTATTTCTACAGGTTTCATTAAATACCGTTCACGTATAAACGTAAACAATAGCAACCCGCCAATAGTGTAATAATTCCATAACCTTTGCGTACTTTCGGGCATAGGTATTGTAGCCATACAGTACAAATACAGGTTATAGCTTATACAATATAAGGCAAGTGCTATGCCTGTTTTCATTCGCCAATATCATCAAACCATACCCATTCACTGTCTACGCATTCCCAGTGTTCGTTTGGGTTCTTCGCGGTCGGCATTGCTAATCCCCCGCAAGTTGTTGTGTTTGGTGCTTGTTCTGCCATGATTATGTGTGTTTAAAGTTTAGTTACCAATGTGTAATATTCAACCCTTGAATAAACATCACTATAACTGTCTATAGCCCAATAAATGTAATCATTTGTGCTATTCACAATATAGGCGACATTGTATCCATTATCATCTTCATTTAAGTCTAAACAGGTAACATTATCTGTTATATCTTGTATAGCTTTCATGTTGTTACTTACAACATTTTTCCAATCAGTGTATGAAACAGGCGTAAACCCATTTTTTTGAATGTCTGCAAGTACGCTATCTATACTTTTTGTTTTATTAACAGAAATAGTTTTATACAGATAAATGTTTGAAGTTATTAGTATGGCATTATATTTATTAACACTTACAAATGAAACGGTCTGCTTTCCACAGGAAGTAAATACCAATAAAAACAATGTCAATAAAAATAATTTTTTCATGTTAATGTTTAATATCCAAATATTTCAACAAATCCGCTCGATGCAGCCCCGGTTACTGTTATTGATTCTGATAATCCATGAACTAATAGTTCATTTGTTTCTACTTTTGTATTTTTCATATGATTTTATGGTAATTGTAAAATTCTTCCAACTATATTGAATACACCCGATGATATACTATTTGTTGTTTGAATTGTAATAGTACTACCCGCTTTTGCCAATATTTCTTGGGGCATTAAAGGATATGATCCTACTGCCGATGAAGTATACGTTACAGTAGATACTATTCCTCTATAAAGATTTATTGTTCTTGCTGTATTAGTTTCATCATTGTAACTTACTTGTACAATTATAGAATTAGATAATGATGTTGTAATACCTAAATAAGCACTTATTAAAAAATTTGTATCTGATGCACCAACAACATATGTGCATACAGTGCCAGTAGCTGTTTGCCCAGATAAATTACCTTTTGCAACTTGAACAGGAGAGATATTGTTTACGAATGCAGTTGATGCAGATTTAGTACTATTATCTGTAGATGCCTCAGTCTTACCTATTATTGTATTACCATTAGTTGAAATTGTACCATTTACTTGTAGTTTACTTCCGTTATCTGTTGTAGTTCCTATAATAACATTACCTGCTGCATTCTGTAATGTTAAATTACCACCATCAGCAAGACTTATATCAGTAGTTTGTAATGATACATATCTATTAGATAGTGATGATGCTCCGGTTATTTGAAATCTTAATGAAAATGGATTACTAGAATCATTAGTTTTTATGAAAAATGCACTTGTAGTAGTAGCAGTAGCTTTCGCATTTGATACTGATATATCCTGTACTCCAAATAATGAACTTCCTCCTGATCCTATATTTAAGCTATTAGCAGTTATTCCTCCTGCAAAACTCGCTCCAGCGAGGGAGGCTATTTGACCATCAGCTCTAACTGAAAATGTAGTAGTGCCTCCTGATCCACCTACGATTCCTTGAAAGAAAATATTAGAAGTGCCTGTGGGGTTGTCAGATATTGCTTGAAATATTCCTGTTCCAGTCATTGAATACCCACCCCCTAATTGATGGCCTATAAAAAAGGATTGTCCAGCACCAGTAGCAGCTGTTACATTAGCTGAGGTAGATATTCCTCCTGCAAAAGTAGCATTACCAGAATTAGTTAATACAAACAAATCCGTAAACGAAGATGCTACATCGGATCCTCTATTAACATTAGCATGAGCTAATGAAAAAGAAGTTCTATTATTTCTTAATGCCCAAATTTGAGTATTAGGAGAAGTCCCTGTTGGACTGTATATTCTAATTTCTCCATTACCGTTACCGTCTTCAACTAATATTTGACCACCTACTAATGAAGAATATCCATATGCTATATTCATAGCACCTGAAAAAGTAGAACTACCATTTACTTGTAGTTTACTTCCGTTATCAGTTTCACTTCCTATAACAACATTACCTGTAGATTGTGGAATATACATCCCAAAACTGTATGTTGAAGTATTACCTAATCTAATATAGTAGGCTGATGCAGCATATAGCCCAAAATTACCAGTAGATATTAAACTGTTACCGCTATTTACTGTTAATGCGCCTGTAAGAGTTCCTCCTGATAAAGGTAAATAAGCTGTTGATGAGTAAGCATTACTACCTAATCCTAAAGCTGATTGAACATTAGCTACAGTTGAATAACCCCAATTTGGAGCACCCGTTGTAGTCATAAAATAAAGTGGAGAAGTATAATTTGTTCCAGTATTTAGATTTTGTCCATTCCATTGAGTAGAATTACCAACTGTTAATGAACTAGCAGTACCTGTTAACCCTGTTCCTGCACCTGAGAATGAATTTGCCGTTACTGTGCTTGAAAAAGTAGCACTTGAACCTGTTAATGCGCCTGTAAGAGTTCCTCCTGATAGAGGTAGATATGTACTTGAGGCATTGCCTGTTGTTAGGTATGTTGAAGAATCTACACTGCCATCTGCTTTAAGAAATTGTGAAGATGTTCCTCCCGATTTTATAAAAGAATTTGCTGTTGCTGATCCTGATACGTTAAGAGATCCTGTTATACTCGTATTTCCGCTAACTATTAACGATCTTCCTGATAGTATATAAGAAGTTCCGTTATCACTAAGAGCAGAGTTTGTTAAATATTGATATGGCTGATTACCGCCAGCCACTATTGGTATAGTTCCTGTAGAGGTACTGTTGCCTAACATCATCTGACCTCCGTAACTAAGAGGTAATGAAATACCTACAACATAGTTACTGCTACCGCTCGGTGGAGTCGCTCCTTGAAAATCCCACCCATAATATGCTTTATCTGGATTATAGGCTGTTAAACTAAATACATTAGTAGCAGTAAAATAGCTTCCATTTACTGACGATCTTACTCCTCCTCCTTGGGTTCCTCCTCCTCCGTATGCTATCAAAGGACTTGTAAAATTCCCTCCGCCCGATACGTTAAGAGATCCTGTTATGGTTGCGTTTGATAATGATATCAACCCGTTTCGGGTTATAAATTCATTTGCCATTTATTTGTTGCTTTAGTTCACTTTCCCTAAAGCGAGGGTTTAAAGATTTATATTAATAAATATTAGATTTCTACAATTTTGTATTGTCTTCCCGATGAATCATTTGTCTGTAAGACAGTCATTATTGAATTCGCTTCATCTATATTATTGTATTGATAAACAGGATCTGTAGGGGCCAGTTGAGAAACCCATATCTGATTATTTCCTGGTATGTATTGCATTTGTATTTGATACATGATTTTATATTTTTAAGGTACTAATAATAATTTCGTATATCCAGAAGGTATTGCTAATGTATTTGAACCTCCGTATGGATTTGCAGATGCTACTGCTGTTAATGCACTTGTCGGTACTGTGAAGTTACCTGTATAAATTCCTAATTGGTTTATTATTCTTATGTTAGTCATATAACCTCCAAATTGCTCTGATGTTAATCCTCCTGGTTTAGCACCAAATACAAAATTAGATGCTGTATCGGTTACGTTTGTTGAGTTTGATATTCCTCCACTATTTACGATAGTTCCGTCTTTGTAGAAATAAAGTACGTTAGTTATTCTTACTAATGCATAATGATGCCATGCATTTGTTACAGTTCCTTTTGTTCCTAATGAAGTAACGGTAGGCCAGAAATAATACGATCCTTCAAAACTCATACCTATACTCGGTGAAGATCCGTACCAAAATACCCTTGGGAATGAATTAGTATCTGTTTCGTACTGAAACCATTCTATAGTAAAATCCCCCGTACCAAAAGCAAATCCAGCTTGTCCTGCTGCATAAATATAAGAAGTAGAACTATTAGGTAAAGAGTAAGAATTACCTCCTCCTGAGAATGGTGATTGTGCTGCTGTGTTAACTGTGCCTGCTATTAATGCAGTTGTAACTAAAGTACCAGGAGATCCCCCACTACTTGCCACAGATCCTTTAAAAATACCTTTATTAGAGATATTCTGTAGAGTTAACTGACCTGTATTATTTTTATTAGATAGTATGAGCATATTAACCTATTAATGTTACTTTGATATATCCTGAACCTGTATTAAATGCACCTATATTTGTTATTGAGTTTCCTCCAAAAGTAGAGATTCCTTCATAATTGCCGTCTGATGTAGCTACGTTAGTTGCTGATGAAGAAATATAAGAGCCTCCTCCTCCACCTCCATCTGATACTGGACTTGAACTTGCATAAGTACCTGCTCCTCCAGAATATCCACCGCCACCTCCTCCTGCAATAGGGCTGCCTCCCCCTCCTCCTCCAAATCCACCTGCTGTAGCTGATGAAGGAGTATAACTTGTTGATGCTCCTCCTCCTGTAGATCCGCTTAAGAATGATAATCCAGCTCCTCCTGTAGTAGATCCTGCCGTTGCCGATGTTGCTACTGCTCCTGCTCCTGTCCATCCATTTCCTAACCATCCTCCACCTCCGCCTCCATCATATCCATTTGCGGATAAGGCTGATGCTGAATAGTGTGAGTGTCCTCCTAAACTGCCTGAACCAGGAGATGCTCCTTTAACAGAATAACTACCAGTTGTTGAAGTAGTTCCATTTGAACCGCTTCTATATATTCCGCCTCCTGATGGATCACCGCTATAAGCACCGCCTCCGCCGCCTCCACCGGCTACTATAATTGGAGCAGTAGACCCAGAAATAGTAAAATAAGATCCTCCTCCTCCTCCTAATCCATCATAAGATAATCCAGTTGCACTAGAAGGAGCAGAATATTGCCCTGCTACCATCGCTATTTTTTGTCCTTGAGTTAAAGAAAATCTACCTCTAACAATAGCTCCCTTTGCAAAAGAGCCTGATGAGGTAGTTGGATATGTAGCTATAGATGATCTTGAGCCTCCTACTTCTATTTCATATACTGCTGTTTGTGGTACAGTCCATATTTGATATCCTTGTTGGGAGGAAGTAAAATAAGACGTATTAGATGCCCATGATGCAGATCCTGTATATGATCCTAGCATTTGTGCATAGGTAGGTCCTGTGGATCCTGATATTCCTGTAGAGGTAAAATTAAAAGCTGAAAATGAATATAAAGATCCTGTATTTATTATATTAGATAAAGTCATATAGGTATTTCCATTTCCATTAATATTTTTTAATGAAAATCCTCCTGTAGAACCTGTTCTTAATATTATTATTGACATATTACATGAACGTTGCTTGTGATTTAATTGACCAACCGCTACTGTTTGTTTGGATATTAAATTGAATTTGACTTGATACTATCGTTACCGAGCCTGTTACTACTGTAGTAGATCCTATATCAGTAGTAGAATATTCAGTATATGATGTATTTCCTCCATTCCATACTGCCATTATCTCTCCTGATCTTGCATTTGTTCCGTTTGTTACAGTATACTTAAAGAACGCAGAAGTAAATGATCCTGTTGCTAAAGTAAATAAATTATTAGCTCCAGATATAGAAGATCCTACTGTAGAGTAATATATGGAAGATCCTCCAATATTAAAACCTACTGTTGATGAAGCATTTGCATATGAAGCAGTTGCTGCAGTTGTTGCATAAGATGATGATGTAGCATTTGTTACGCTTCCTCCGTAATAAGAAGCAGTTGATGCTAAGTTGGAATATGAAGACGTCGTAGCATAAGAAGAGCTTAATGCCTGTATAGCATATGATCCTGTTCCTAACAGAGATCCAGTAATTCCCCCTGTAACACCTAGGCTTCCTGTCATTACTGTAGAACCTGTGATATTAACAGATCCTGTGAAGGTAAGAGTATCTATGTTAGAAGTGAATAAAGTAGTTCCTGTACTCCCTGTTACAGTTAATGACCCTGATATTGTTACGTTCTGATTAAGATTATTAACACTTGAAGCAGTTGCTGCAAAAGAAGAACTTATTGCATTTACTACATAAGATGCTGTTTGAGCATTTTGTACATATGATGCTGTTGAAGCAAATGATGAACTCAATACAGTCATCGATGATGTCTGATTAGAAAGTATAGCACTACTTCCATTTACAGTTAACGACCCTGTTATGTATACGCTACCTGTTAGTATCTGAGTATTAGATAGACTATTACCAAATACATTACTTCCTGAACTATACTCTTGAGATGATGTTATTGTTTGAACTACTAATGTCTGAGCAGTTAAAGTCCCTGCTACAGTGAAATTATTAGCGTATGATGCTGTCTGGGCATATGATGCACTGGTAGCATTAGATACAGTGCCTATTACGTTTGCTCCTGCTATATAAGAAGCGGTATTAGAAGTCTGCGATAGTGTTGCAAATGAAGAGCTTACTGCGTTTAGAACGTAAGAAGCAGTTGATGCATTAGTAGACTGTAATGAATAAGAAGCAGATAGAGCATATGAAGAGCTTAATGCTTGTATTGCATATGAAGCAGTTACAGGTACATTTAATGCATACGATGCAGTAGTAGCATACGAACTACTCAATACAGACATTGATGATGTTTGGCTACTAATTACTGCTGGATTTCCTCCTACCGATAGACTATTCAGTGCATTTAAATTCCCTACAGCATCTATTGAAGCTACTAATGTAGTTCCTACTCCTCCGTTATAAAAAGAAATTCCATCTAAAGTACCTACTGATATTCTACCATTTCCTGTCTGATAATCAACTACTATTCCATCAGTATAACTTCCATTAAATCCTTTAGTTGAATATAGACCATTAGTAGCATTTACACCTCCCGATACAAAAGTACTTCCTGATATAATTACATTTTGGTTTAACGTATTTACATAAGAAGCGGTTGCTGTTGAGGTTGCATTTTGAGCATAAGAAGCTGTAACTGTGTATGATGAGCTTAATGCTTGTGTTGCATATGATGCTGATGTTGAATTAGAAGCATATGAGCTGCTTACTGCATTTAATACGTAAGATGCTGTTTGTGAATTCTGTACATATGATGCTGTTGCTGCATATGAAGCACTTGCTGCACTATTAGAATTGGTAAATATGTTTCCATTTACGTAAGAGGCTGTTTGTGCGTATGAAGCACTTATTGCATTTAATACGTAAGAAGCAGTTTGAGCTAAGGCTACATAAGATGCTGTATTAGCATTTTGTGCTTGTGAAGCAGATAATGCATATGAACTACTAATGGCATTTAAGACATAAGAAGCAGTTTGAGCTAAGACTACATAAGAGGCCGTATTAGCATTTTGTGCTTGTGAAGCAGATAATGCATATGAACTACTAATGGCATTTAAGACATAAGAAGCAGTTTGAGCTAAGACTACATAAGATGCTGTTTGAGCATTTTGTGCTTGTGAAGCAGATAATGCATATGAACTACTAATGGCGTTTAATACATAAGAAGCAGTTTGAGCTAAGGCTACATAAGAGGCCGTATTAGCATTTTGTGATATTATTGAATAAGAGCTTGTTACGGCATATGAAGCACTTGCTGCACTATTAGAATTAGTAAATATGTTTCCATTTACATAAGATGCAGTACCAAATAATGAGCCTGTGTACCCTCCCGTTGCAGTAGAACTTCCAGTTATTGTTTGATTTCCTACTAATGATAAAGAACCTGTTACTAATAAAGATCCTGTAACAGTATTGTTACCTATCCTATTAACAGGTCCTAAATTTATTTGAGATCCACTTACTGTTAAAGAGCCTGTTATAATTACATTCTGATTTAGAGGAGTAATATAAGATGCTGTTTGTGCAAAAGAGGCACTTGCTGCAATATTGTTATTTGTAAATATATTTCCATTTACATAAGAAGCAGTAGTAGATGTTGCTGCATTTCCTGTAATAGAAACTCCTAAACTATTAGATGCTATCCATTTAGATGTAGCATTATTCCACATCAAAGCATATTGATCTATTCCAGATCCCTCTGTTATATTTACATCAGATAAATTTGATAAAGAAGTTGCTGTAATACCCCCACTTCCTCCGCTAATACCGCCTATACTTCTAAATAATCCTCCAGGGATGATAGAGAAAGTGCTTGTAGTTTGGAAGTTAGCATTATTCTGAAGTATAAGTGCCCCCAGATAAATTGCATTTGCTGCTGTGTTAGGGGCTTCTACAAAATTCTCTACACCTATATTTGCAGTAGCTGTAGTTTGGTCTGGGTAAGTTGTATTACCGTAATAAACTACTATTGCTTTAGTTACTGAGTTAGGGAACCAGTATACCCTTTGAATAGTCCATTGTCTATTTGATCCATTTCCAGGAACTGATGTTAGTACTCCGTTATTTGAATAATGTGTTGGATCTATACTAGCATATCCAGCCCCTCCGTTAGTATCATATACCCATGAAGAACCTGATTGATAATATCTCCATATTTTAGAGATATTTGTACCGCTATCTGTTATGTAAGATGGATTATTAGGATCTACTGGGTAATTTACACCGTCATCAAACGCCGTTCCTCCCCCTACTGTTAGGCTTCCTGTTGAAGAACCGCTTACTGCTAAACCAAATCCTGTTAATTTTAATGGACCAAATGCCTTTACAAATACGCTTGATCTCTGTTTCCATCCATATGCTAAGGATGGTTGTGTTTTAACATTATTAATTGTAGAACGATTCTGGTGTAGAACTACTCCTACTGGTATTAAGGTATCGTATTGACCATCTATGTAAGGAGTTCCTTGAGCATATATTGTTGGAGTAGATCCGCTTGCCTGTATTGCTATAAATTGCTGGTCATAAGATGCTGATAAAGGAGCTATACTCGCTGATAGATTATTCCAATTTAAATACTGTATTGACGGGTAGGGGGTACTATTAAGTGAAGCATTTAAGTTAACTATAATACCGCTTCCACTGCCTATTTGGTATACTGTAGATGATTGAGAAGTGATTATACCTCCGTTTAGTATACCGGAATATAAATTACCTTCCAACCATTTTAAACGAGTCGTGTTAGCTATTCCATTATTATTTTGTGAGAAATATAAATCATTTGTTGATCCAGATACGTAAATATAGGATGAAGATATTGAATTATTTATATTTGCAGTTACGGGTAGTAATTGAATATACCCTGTGTGTTGCGTATCTCCGTATATTTGAACTGAAGGAGTAGGTGTATCAAATGCACCTGATATAATTAAACTACCTGATAGGCTAGTATTTCCTATTAGAGTGTTGTTTCCTATTTGAGTAGTAGACCCCGATACAGATAACGAGCCTGTTAATATATTATTTCCTATTAAAGTATTAGATCCGCTAGTAAGTAAACTACCTGTTACAATCTGAGTCCCAATAAATGTATTTGAGCCTGTAGTAGCAAATACTGCCGATGATGTATTGTTAAGTAACTGTGCGTTTGATGCATATGAAGCACTTGCTGCACTATTTGAATTAGTAAATATAGAGCCTGTTACAAATGAAGCCGTTAAAGCACTTAATACGTTTAGTGATGATGTTTGATTTGTAAGAATTACAGGGCTTGAATTTACTACTAAAGAGCCTGTTACGGATACGCTACCTGTTAATATTTGTGTATTAGTTAGACTATTACCAAATACATTACTTCCTGAACTATATTCTTGAGAAGCAGTGACTACCTGTACTACTAGAGTTTGAGCAGTTAAGGTCCCTGCTACGGTAAAATTATTAGCATAAGAAGCAGTTGCAGCATATGAAGCACTTGTTACACTATTAGTACCTGTGAATATGTTTCCGTTTACGTATGATGCTGTTTGAGCATTTGCTACATAGCTTGCTGTGTTTGCGTTTGATGCATTTAAAGCATATGATGAGCTTATTGCGTTCAATACATATGAAGCAGTATTTGCATTTTGAGCTTGTGATGAACTTACTGCATTCAATACATAAGAGGCTGTATTGGCAGTTTGTGCTTGTGAAGCAGATACTGCATATGATGCAGTTATAGAATACGAAGATGTTACTGGTACGTTTAATGCATATGATGCGGTTAAAGCGTATGAGCTACTTACTGTATTCTGAGCTTGTGAAGCAGATGTTGCATAAGAACTACTTACTGCGTTTAGTATATAAGAAGCTGTAGTTGCATATGAAGCACTTAATGCTTGACTAGCATAAGAAGCAGTTCCTGTTAGTGTGCCTGCTATACTTCCTGATACTGATAAACTACCTGTTATACTTACTGAACCACTTGAATAAATTGATCCTGTTATTATAAAAGTATCTGCATTTGAATTCAGTATGGAAGTTCCTGTAGATCCAGATAGAGATAAAGATCCGCTAATTACTACATTCTGATTCAGTGCATTAACGCTTGAAGCAGTTGCTGCAAAAGAAGCACTTATTGCATTCAATACGTAAGAAGCAGTTTGAGCTAAAGATACATAAGAAGCAGTATTAGCATTTTGTGCTTGAGAAGAGCTTAAAGAATATGAACTACTTACTGCGTTTAGAATATAAGAGGCTGTAGTAGCATAAGAGCTGCTTACTGCGTATGATGCTGTTATAGCGTAAGAAGCAGTTACGGGTACGTTTAGTGCATAAGAAGCTGTTGTAGCATATGAAGAGCTTAGAGCTTGTGAAGCATATGATGCTGTCCCTTGTAATGATCCTGTAAATGATACTGCATTTATATTTCCAGTTGCTGAAATACTTCCTGTTACGCTTATATTCTGATTGAGATTATTAACGTAAGAGGCTGTAGATGCATTGGTAGACTGTGAAGCTGATACAGAATAAGATGAGGATATTGCGTATGAAGAACTCAATACAGACATCGAAGAAGTCTGGTTACTCAATATAACAGAGCTATTATTTACATTTAGAGACCCTGTTATGCTAACTGATCCTGTAAATATCTGAGTATTTGTTAGACTGTTTCCAAATACATTACTTCCTGAACTGTATTCTTGTGATGATGTTATTGTCTGTACGTGGATAGTCTGTGCAGTTATGTCCCCAGTTACTAATATGCTAGATGCTGTAAATGTATTTGCATATGATGATGTAGCTGCATAAGATGCACTTAAAGCATAAGAAGCCGATGTAGCGTTCAGTGAATAAGATGCTGTTAATGCCTGGTTAGCATAAGATGCAGTTCCTAACAGAGATCCAGTAATTCCCCCTATAGACACTATGCTTCCAGTAGTTATTAAGCTACTGCTAATATAGATATTCTTATTAGGTGCTAAAGTAAAGCTTGGAATATGATCTCCGTTTGCCCCTACAAATAAAATTAAAGATTGATTATCAGTATAGTTGCCTATATAAAAATTATTTCCTACGGTATATAGGTACGCATCATTAGCAAATCCAGGTCCACTCCCCACATTCCCATCATAATTCTGACCATTAATACCTAAATCTACATAGTAGATATTCTCATTACCATTGTTAGCAGTAGCTACAACATCAGATGATACTATATTTCCTGCATTTGTATTTTGTATATTTAATTGAAGATAATTATTCAGATTACCTTTACCGCTTATTACGTTAAATGAAGAAGTAGATGGCTGCCAAACATATAATGCTTCTGGATTAGCTGTAGTATATCCTGTTTGGTTTAGAACTATTGTGTTTCCTGTCTGATATACTAAGCTATTTCCTAAAGTCGTATTAGTATTCCAATAAGGTAAATATGTTGCTGTCCCTCCTAATAAGTTAGATGCTGTTGCTGCATTTAAAGCAAAAGATGCTGTTGTCGAATTACTCGCTTGTGAAGCACTTACTGAATAAGACGAACTTATTGCGTAAGAAGAGCTTATTGAATAAGAGCCTGATAATGCATAAGAAGCAGATACTGAATTATTAGAGTTCTGTGCTTGTGAGGCACTTACTGCATATGATGAATTTAAAGCGTATGAACTGCTTAATGCATAAGAAGAAGATACTGTATTATTAGAGTTCTGTGCTTGTGAAGAGCTTAGTGCATAAGAAGAGCTTAAAGAATAAGAACTACTCAATGCATAAGAAGCAGAGGTAGCATTCAATGCATAAGAAGCAGATACTCCATAAGAGGAGCTAACAGCATAAGATGAACTCAATGCATAAGAAGCAGATACTCCATAAGAGGAACTAACAGCATAAGATGAACTCAATGCATAGGAAGCAGATACTCCATAAGAGGAACTAACAGCATAAGATGAACTCAATGCATAGGAAGCAGAGGTAGCATTCGATGCGTAGGAAGCACTCACGGCATAAGAACCAGACAGTGCATAGGAGCTACTTACTGCATTTAGTATATAAGATGCTGTTTGAGCATTTTGTGCTTGAGATGAAGATAAAGCATATGAAGCACTTACTGCATGTAATATGTACGAGGCGGTTTGAGCATTTTGTGCTTGTGCTGCACTTGCTGCATAAGATGAGCTTGCAATAGATCCGCTGATGTCAGCAAGTTGAATTATCTTGGTTCCTGTACTCATATACAGAACACCGTCAGCTGTATTTGCTGCTAATTCTCCTGCCAATAGAGACGAAGTGGTTGGTTGTTTTCCGGGTACAGAACTACGTTTTAACAGAATATCTTTGGCAGCCATATTTAGGTTCCTTTTTTTAGGTATATACTAGGATAGTAGCTTATTTAAGCTACATATAAATAGTTAGGCTTAATAAAAGCCACCGTCTAGTATCTCGATATTGATCGAGCCGGATGTGTTGAAGGATGCACTGGCTATATTAGCTGCATCCTCTATAAATACTGCGCCTGCTGCTGTTAGGGCCGGGCTTAGAGGATCTGTTTGCACTATATCAACAGACCCAGATGCAGTAAGTACTCCAGAGACTGCGTTGTAGGTTAAGTTTGATAATATCTGTTCTAATCTAAGTTTTGCCATGTTATTGGAATTTACCTGTTGCTGATACTTCGTCTGTTGGTATTAGTGAATACCCTATTGAACCTGTATCGAAAGCAAACAAAGTATTACTGCCGGAGGTTAATGTCAAGTATGTTGAAGGTATGTATTGACCGTTTACGTATACTGTAAAATTCGCTATAGAAGAAGACGGTAGAGTTGATCCTGTAGGCGGCTGTAGTACTTGAGCTCCTGTAAATACGGCTATACTTCCGCTTACTATAGTATCTGCTATTTTAGTTATACTTGTGCTTAAATATACAGAATCAGTTGTAGCGCCATATATGTTGTTGGTAATTTCTACATTTATCTTACCTCCTATGTTATTATCATAGAATCTGTTAGGAGATGTTTCTACCGGTGTTTTTGCTAATGCTGTTAATACTTCCTGTGTTCCTGCTGTTTCTAGATTAAAACTCAATGCTGCTTTTGAATAGAATTTATTTGGATTAATTATAGATGTATTAATTTGATCAGAGACAATATACCCAGCCATTTTTATTTGGAAGGTAGACTTAACTGCTCTATCTTGTTTATCTGTTAATTGAGTTGTCGTACTATAGGTATCTATCGATGCCCTGAATTTAAATCTCTCAGGATCTCCCCAGTATGAATCAGATGCAAAATTAATCGATTCAACTATTTTATTCATTTGCTCTACGTACTCTGTAAATATCGTACAAGAATAGACAAGATTGACATAGTCTGGTATAATAACTCCGTAGAATTCTTGTACCGGGATTCTATTTTGAAGTATAGAGAATCTGTCGTATGTATTTTTCTTTGAATATTTTTTTTCAAAAATACCAAAATGTAATGGATTATTTGCATCCATTTTATTTCCTAGAGCCCTGTTCTTTTCAACAGAATCTCTTTTAAACATAATGAGTGGGGTCTGTATTTTACCGTTCCTATCTCTATAAAATCCGTCTTTTTGTACAGCTGCCCATCGTTCCGGAGATCCGTACATAATAGGTACGTTTATTTTTATTCCGTTCTGGATTACTGAAGGTCTTATTACGTTATTGAAGTAGTATGAGATTGCAGAATCAACATCCTCTAGTCCTACTGAGAATTGTCTTACATCGTCTCCTTTTAAGCTTTTTTGATTCTGTCTTTTTTGAAGATCTTGTACAGGGGTTTTGCCCACAGAAGTATAAGGAGTTATCGAATCCTGTGATAACTCTACCTGTGATTTTGGAATGGGCTTTCTTTTCTCTGCCATGTTATATCCTCACTCTAGTTACTCCTACTCTGTCTGCTCTTGTTAAATGACAGTCTACTATAATTGAAACAGAAGCACCAAATTGACTTCCGTAGGATGTTAAGCTATAATTATTGTCTTTCCCTAAGAATAACTGGTTCTCTCTTACTGTATCTACCTCGTAGTAGTTCTCTAACCACATCACTATATCCCCTACTTCAGGGACGTTATTTGCATCAACTAAATCCTGTCTTAAAAATGCAAAAGAAGCATCTCTTGTTAGATCCGGTCCGAAATCATCTACCGACATTACCTGATCTCCTCTGGTTATTAAGCAGTTGAATTTAACAGGTTCCCAGTAATATTTCTCTAGAGCTTCTCCATACATGTTTGTAGAGGTACTTTCTAATGATATTTTATAATACAGGACTTCCTGTTCTACTACGTTAGATAGCAGTTCCCTGTTTACACCGGTAAATAAGCTAAAATCTCTCTGACTTCCAAATCTCATTAGCTAACAGTTTCTATAGATTTCATCGATACTTCTACTTTTTTTATATTAGGCACTAGTTTAAAAGTATCTTTTCTTAGTTTTTCAAAGACAACTGGACCTGGTTTTGTAGTTATTATTTTTACCTTTAACACTACTATGTGTAAATCCTCATTAGAATCTACTGCGGTTACTCTAGTGACTCCTGGCATAGCCCTTACAAAATCGGCTACTTCCGAAGCAGTTACCTCTTCTGTATGTCCAACCCTAACCAGGCCTTGGTACATCGTGAATGTCTTTGCTTCTTTTAGTATTTCTGATATTTTCATTATGCTACAAATATTACCATTGGGACATGTTGCAAAGTATCCTGCAGGTATGTTGCTTCTTGTGATTTTCTTTCTAACTGAGAAACTCTAGATGAAGTATCTAATATACTTCTAAGGTTCTCTATTAAAGCTTGTTTCTCTGCTCTAGCATCTGTTAAGAGATCTTGCTGGTTCAAAGTAACGTCCGATCCTGGAATAGGTATTTGTGTATACTTACCTCGTATCTGGGCTAGCATTTCCTTAGCCAGGGCTACAGTATATTTATAAATCCATTGCTTACCTATTGAATTAATTTCAGAGTATGTTGGATTTTCAAAAGGTACATTTGAGATGTTAGTAACAGAGCCTCCTGGCCCTCCTGGGGTATTTGCAGAATTATCTAATACCTGTTTTTCATTTACTAAGTAATACTCAAACCATATATACCCGGGCTGTTTAGGTACTGGAAATAATTTTAAATGGTTGTTAACTATTTCAAAAGAGTATCCTGATCTTCTAATTTGATCATTAAATTCGATTGCCTGTACTGTTAATAAGTCAAAAGAGGCTGGCATTAACAAGAAGTTAACTCCTGGAGAATATGATCCAAAATCAAAAGCATCCATTAAGGATTGAATACCCGTTCCTGTTCCTGCATATGGATCGAAGAATCTTAAAATAGCAGGAGGTGCTTCGTAGAATACTTTTGTGATCTCTATCCTACCTTTTATGTTGTTATCTTGAGCCCATTGATTTAAATCATATACTTGACTATCAGGAGTTACATAAAGAGATCCGCTATATCTTGTTACTGATCCCCCTACTCCTGCTTCTGTCCCGTATCCTGAAGAAATCGTAATTACATTCTGCAGGCTTGGAGAAAGTACAGCATTATTGAGTGGGGCAGTGTTGTCTGCTCCTTCAATTCCTATATAGTTCTGTACTACAATAGCCTGGTATATTTCGTTTCCGTAAGTAGTAACAGCTTCTTCAAAACAAGTGTAGAAGGATTGTGAATTTAATTCCACATCCATAAGGGGGTATCCTAGCCTGATAGCACAGAATTTAGCTACTTTATCTGCATCTTGTTGAAAGGTCAGATCGTTATCATAAAATCCGAATGGAGTATTTCCTGGTGTGAAGTTTGAACTACCGTTCCATATTGCTGGTGTGGACATGCCTTATTTTATTTATAAATAGCTAGAACTTCTATAACTCTTTACTAGAAACTCAAATTACATAATACGAATATAGTTATAAAAAATCAACTATTTTATCTCATACCTAGTGATATCGGGGGGTGTTGTTAAGACTAAATTAGACTGTTACGCTCTGTCCGGCTACCGCTATGATCTCAAGCTCTGATATGCTCTGTGGTTGCTGGATAGTAGCAGTATTTAGTAGTTCTGTCGATACGATTTGTAAGGTAGGTAATTCATCTGTTTGAACTACTACTACTGTGTTACTAGAGGCAAGTACTTTTACTTCCATTACTTAAGGTACAGTAGTTACTTCTGGACTTAATGTAATTACTCCTTGTAGCAGTCTAATAACTGTCGGACATGTCCCCGATCCTGATATTAAATCAAGATCGTATTTTGCTTTTACAAAAGTAAATAAGGACGAAGTACAAGCAGAGATATAAATTCCTATTGATCCGCTTGTCGGAGGAGTTATTCCGTTACTGCCGCTAAAATTCAAACCGGTTCCGTCCGGTGCTAAAGAGTTAGACAGTGTAGCATATGTAATTGGGTTATTATTTGCAAATGTAGATTTTATTTGCATTTTACCGGAATACCCTGTTAGGTCTATTGGAAGCTCTAACGAATTTATGTACTGTACCTGGAAGCTAGTAGTAGTTCCTTGTTCAATAGTAAATGAGTAATTTCCAGCTGCCATTCTTTTTACATATAAATAGTTCTTTTTTATTATTCACCTATTGGTGCTGTCATTTTTTTGTATAAATAATTCCTTTTACATTAGGAAATCGTTTTTTTAATTCTTCTTGAGTCATATTAGATTCCCAATTAACAAGGTATAAATACCCGCCTACTTTCGGATTAAATCCTTTAGGTATAGACGTAAGACTGCTAAGATACAGAGACCCGTTTACCGTAGGATTAAATCCTTCAGGTATAGACGTAAGTCTGCTAAGGACTAAAGATCCGCCTACTTTAGGATTAAATCCTTCAGGTATAGATGTAAGACTGCTAAGATACAGAGACCCGTTTACCGTAGGATTAAATTCTTTAGGTATAGATGTAAGACCGTTAAGGTCTAAAGATCCGCCTACTTTCGGATTAAATCCTTCAGGTATAGACGTAAGACCGCTAAGGTCTAAATTCCCGCCTACTTTCGGATTAAATCCTTTAGGTATAGATGTAAGTCTGCTAAGGACTAAAGTTCCGTCTACTTTAGGATTAAATCCTTTAGGTATAGATGTAAGGCTATTAAGAAATAGAGACCCGTCTACTGTAGGATTAAATCCTTCAGGTATAGATGTAAGATCGCTAAGGTATAAATCTCCTTCTATTTCATTATCCTGTTTAGTTAAAGTTTCAGGAGCATATTTTAACTTATACTTTAAAGTACTTATTCCTGTTAATTTTTTTCCTTTTTTATCCTCTAAGAATTTAAAAAAAGAT
>Ga0208497_1000085_pt1 | contig 50801 bp, 86 predicted proteins | sample CryBogCBE25Aug07_FD_184555 | JGI IMG/M metagenome (GOLD analysis project Ga0208497, IMG submission 184555) | Freshwater microbial communities from Crystal Bog, Wisconsin, USA - CBE25Aug07 (SPAdes) | ecosystem: Environmental > Aquatic > Freshwater > Lake | place: Crystal Bog, Wisconsin, USA...
TCCTTTTGTTGCTCGGGTTGGTGGACACTTAGGAAACATCCTTGAAGATAGCGTTGTAGCTATTATGGCAGAAATGAGGATGTTCTAATGAGCTTTATCCTTGCTGAAGACGCTGCCATGAAGAACTTGCTTCAGGGAATTAACGTCTCTGATGAAAAGGCGTCAGTACGACCTGTCAAAGTGTGGTTTGGATACCCAGACGTTGAAGTTACTGTTCAAAGCTATCCTTATATTATTATTGAGCTTATTGACATTCGTGCTGCCAAAGAGCGTCAGATGTCAGGAATGATTTATGACAACGACAATCGTGGAACAGCCGCACCTGCAGAAGGCTCTGTATACCGCTACCAAACACCGTTGCCTTATGACCTTACCTATCAAGTAGCTGCATATTCGCGCCATCCACGGCATGACCGCGCCATACTTTTCCAGCTACAGAATAAATTTCCAAGCCAATACGGAAGCCTAGAAGTCCCTAATGAGCTTGGTACAGAGACTGCGTACCGCAGTATGTTCCTCGACGGTTTCGTTAAACGAGACATGATTGAGGATGGACGACGCCTCTTTAGAAGCGTCTTCACCGTAAGAGTTATTAGTGAGATGACCCCATCGACTGCTAATAGCGCCCTATCCACCGTACAAACTGTTGAAATCAATCGGATTACTACGAACATACCATCTGGCTTTACACCCGTTCAACCCTAATCAAGGAGATAAATAATGACTGCATATCAACGCCCAGGAGTGTACGTTCAGGAAACCCTGAACCCAATCGCACCTGTTGTTGGAGCAAACTCCGATTCAGTAGCCGCTTTTATTGGCGTCAACGCTCGTGGTCCTCTGACACCTACTCTCGTTAGCTCGTGGAGTGATTACCTCAACAAGTTCGGCGGTTGGGGAACTAATAACAACCTCGCTCTTGCTGTGTTCTTGTACTTCGCTAACGGCGGAAGCCAAGCTTACGTTACACGCGTAGTTAAGGGCTCTACTGCTCTAGCAACTCGTACATTCCAAGATGGCCAAGAGTCGCCAGCAAACACATTGACAATCAAGGCTAACAACCCAGGCACATGGGGAAATAACATCAACGTTGTTATTCAAGCCTCTCCAGGCTCTTCTGGAAACTTTGACCTTGTTGTTTACTACGGCGGAACAGCTGCCGCAAATAAGGTAGAAACCTACCCTAACCTTTCTATGACAGCTTCTGATGCTCGTTACGCAATTGGCGTAATTAACGCTCAGTCAGCATACATCACAGCAATTGACGCAGGCTCTACTGCATCAGGAACTACTCGTAACCCATCTGCTACATCAGGAGCTGTTGCTCTAACGTCAGGCGCTGACGGAACTGCACCTGCAGCAGCTGATATTGCTGGCGGAGTTACAGCGTTTGATACCGTACCTCAGTCTTTGATTCTGAACGCTCCAGGAGTTACAGATTCTACCTCTGTCAACATCCTTTTGAACTACGCTTCAAACCGTGGAGATGTGTTCGTAGTTATTGACCCTATTAACGACACAGTTGCTAACCAAATTACTTTGGCTGAGGCGTATACCCAGACTTCTTACGGAGCTGTGTACTACCCACCTATTACCATCAATGACCCAACGAACAGCACACCAGGAACAGTTATCACAGCTGCAAATCCAGGCGGAGCAATCGTAGGAAAGTACGCGGCTACAGACAAGGCTCGCGGAGTATGGAAGGCCCCAGCAGGTCTATCTGTTCGTCTTGGCGGAGCAGTATCTGTTCCTTCATTGACTTCAGCAAACTTGGATGACCTGAACTCAGCGGCTGCGCCAGTAAACGCCATTCGTTATATCAACGGTTCTGGAATCGTTGTTATGGGCGCTCGTACACTTGAAGCTGGTTACGCAAGCATGTACGTCCCAGTACGTCGTTCGCTTATCTACTTAGAGAAGGCGCTTGTTGACCTCACCAACTTTGCCATCTTTGAGCCAAATGACACTATTTTGTATCGTCGTATTAGCAGCATCCTTAATGGATTCTTGACTAACTTCTGGTCTCAAGGTGGACTTCGTGGTTCCACTCCTCAGCAGGCTTTCTTTGTGCTGTGTGACACCTCAAACAACACCTTGTCTACTGTGGAAGCAGGTCAGGTCAACATTCAGGTAGGCGTTGCGTTGCAGCGTCCAGCTGAGTTCGTAGTAATCAATATCGGTCAGTTCGATGGCGGCGCAACCGTCACTGTGGCGTAAGGAGCCCAATAAATGGCAACAACCCCAACATCCAATATCCAACGTTGGTCAAGTCTTGCGACAGACCCCTTACGTAACTTTAAGTTCATCGCAGAGTTTTCTGCGGCGACTAAGAACGGAAGTACAGGCGTCTTTAGCACTGATATCACCCCTACAACCGTAGCTGGTTTTACCAGCATCACTGGTTTGGGAATCAACACTCAGTCTATTCCTTACCGTGAAGGCGGCTACAACACCACCATTCACCAGATTCCAGGAATGACTACTTTCACACCTATCACCTTCCAGCACGGTACCCTTGTAGGTAATTATCAGGGCATCAAGTGGATGCGCGGTCTCTTTGCAGCTGCTGCTGGAGAAGGCATCTCTACCACTGAGGGAACTGGAGATTTCCGCGTTGATGTGGACATCTACGTTCTTGACCATCCTGCACAGGTGGGCGATAAGGACGACCTAGTAAGCAAGGCTCGTATGCACTTTAAGGTGCACAATGCCTGGATTACTACCCTTCAATACTCAGACCTAAACGCTGGTGACCAGAACATCTTGTTCGAGCAAATGACGCTTGTACACGAAGGTCTATCTGTTGGCTTTATGTCTACAGCAGGAACCGATGACGCCAGTACTTCTGGCGGAGTCGCTAAGTAACTAACACTCTAAGGAGCATAATACGTGAGCACATTAACACAAGACCCCAAGGCAGTTAGCGCTGCTATTGAGGAAGTAACAAAAGAAGCAGCACCACAGGTAACAACGGTACCACCATCAAATAGTGAGGTTAACCTTCCTGGGGGTTTTATTACCCAGGAAGGCACCCTCGTTAAGTACGCAGAAGTGCGAGAACTTAACGGAGCCGATGAAGAAGCCATTGCAAAAGCTGGCGGTTTAGGACGTGTCTTGACTACCATTCTTCAAAGAGGGTTAGTAAGCATTGGTGGAGAAAAGGTTCGCAAAGAGGACCTAGATGACATCCTTGCTGCAGACCGCGATGCAATTCTTCTTGCTATTCGTCGCGTAACATTTGGAGATACAGCAGACTATCAGTTTACATGTACCTGCGGAGTAACCTCTGTTGTTCCTATTGACTTAAACGCAGACATCCCAACCATCTATTTAAAGAACCCAATCGATGACCGTAATTGGGAAGTCCAGCTAAAGAATGGCACAGCAGTCCTTACTTTGCCTAATGGCTACGTGCAGCGCCTACTAACAGAGAATGCAGATAAAACTTCAGCTGAGCTGAATACCATTCTTCTTGAAGGCTGCGTCCTTTCGGTAAACGGCAAGGGCTCACTGGGAGCATCAACAGTTCTTAAGCTGGGCATGCAGGACCGCGAAACTATCATCAATGAAATTTTAGAAAAGAACCCAGGCCCACGCCTTGGGGAGGTGAAGAAGAACTGCGAGGCATGTGGAGCATCTGTTGATACTCCTATTAGTCTCGTAGCTTTGTTTCGCCTATAGCAGCGAACAGTACGAAAACTTATTAGATTCCTTTGAAGCGCTTACTAGAGCGTTTCCAGGTTGGACACTGAGTGATATTCGTTCTCTTTCTTTTAGAGAACGTAACAACTGGCTTGAAAGAGCCATAAAGAGACGAGGTAGGTAGCCATGGCTAACGAGTTTAATATGGACTCTGGCACTATGAGCAAGGCTGTTGCCGACCTTAACACCGCGTTGCAAAAAGCCCTCACCATGTTGGGGGCTATGGATGACAAGACCAAAAGTATCGCTAAGAACCTTGGCGGTACTTCTGGCGCTTCTGGGTTTCTTAGTAGCGTTCTTGGCGGCGGTGGTTCCTCAATAGCCGCTGGGGGAGGAAGCTTTACTGGTGGGTTTGGTTCTGGTGGTGGAGCGCTTTCTACTATTGGTGGAGTTGTCTCATCCTTAGGAACTGCTGCTTTAGGAATGGGAGCTTCTTTTGCTAACGCCCTTCCTACTGTTCAGCAAGCTGTCACCTCACAGCTATTAACTTCCCAAGCAAAATTTTCAGGAATGCAGGGTAATGTAAACGCCACTGTACGAAATATTATGGGCATGGGAACTTCTTCTAGCTCATCTGATTTACAACAGGCTATTGCGCAAGGAACTGCTAACGGAGTTCTTCCAGGACTTCCTGGATACAACAGTCAGATTCTTCCTGGAGTAGCCCAGGTATCCAACCTTACGGGCAGTTTCCAAAGTGCAATGAAGGCTACAGCCTCTCTAAACTCTGCTCAGTCTGTCAACACGTTGCGTATGATGGGAATTCAAGTTCGAGGTTCAAACGGAGCTGAACGCAGTCCAGCCGCTATCTTTAAAGACATTTGGAACTTGGCTGTCTCTCAATCAGGTGGAAAGCTAAACGCAAGCAATATTGCTATCGCCCTTCAACCTGGAAACGGTCTGTACAACCTTCTTCAAGCAGCTTCGGCTGGAGACCCTACTTTATTTCAAGCCTTACAGACAGCAGCACTCCAGTTTGCTCAAGGCGGAAACCTAAGTAAAGCAAGCACAACCGCGACTGGCCAAACCACAGCAGCCCTTAACTCCGCAAGTGCACTTAATCAATCTCAGTTTGGTCTAACTGCTGCTGCTCAGAATCCTATGGCTCAAGGATTTACAGAAGCAAACAACCTTCTTGTTAAGGCAACTAATCAGTTAGCGCAAATTGTTACCGCAAATCAAGGACTTGTTAAGCAACTAGCTAAGTTAGAAACAGGTCTGAACAGCAATATTGGGCAATCTATTGCTGGTGGAATTGCGTCTGCTTTGGGCGGCTTCTTGGGTGCAGGAAAAGCGCTTGCTGGAAGTAAAACTGGCCAAAGCTTATTCTCTAAAATAGGTAGCTTGTTTAAAGGCAAAAGCATCGTACAAGATGTTGAACTTGCTGCTGGAGGGATTGCAGGAGAAGTTGTTGACCCTGCTGGAGGAGGCCTACTTGTTGACGCCGCTATTTTAGCGGGAACTTCAGCGGTGGCAGGTGCTGCAGGGGCAGCGGCTTCTGGTGGTCTTGGTTTAGGTGCAACAGTAAAGCCACAAACCAGCAGTGTTTCAAGCTCCTCTGGAGTATCGGGCGCCCTACGTGCTGGTCTATCTGCGGTAGGAACTCCTTACTCATGGGGAGGCGGAAGTATTGGCGGCCCTACACGAGGAACTAATCAAGGCTCTAACACAGTAGGTTTTGACTGCTCATCTTTTGTTCAGTACGCATTTGCCAAGGTCGGCGTGATGCTCCCGCGTACTACTTACGCACAGGTAAATTGTGGTACAGCGGTCGACCCTCGCAACGCACAGCCTGGTGACCTTTTGTTCTTTGATGGACCAGCTAACGCACCAGGTCACGTAGCTATCTACATGGGTAACAACCAAATTATTCAGGCGCCTCATACAGGCGGTGCTGTAGAAGTCGTTGGTGTAGACCTTAGTACTGTTGTGGCCGCACGCCGCGTCATTAATGGTGCGACTGGAACTTCTATTAACAGCAACTTGCTCAACGGTTCAGGAAGCAATGGCGCTGTGGGAGACCTAAACAGCTTTATGGCTAGCTTGTCGGGTGGCATGACTGGCGGTGGCATCCAGGGCCTTAACATGAATGAGCTTATGGGGTACTCACCATCTTCCGCTATGAGCGGTGGAATGGCAGGTGGCTCTGGTATTGGGCAGGGAGCTAGCTCGTCAACCCTCAACTACTCTTCTGCAAAAATGGCAAAATCATACTTATCTATTAATCCTAAGAATGGTACACTTGACCCATCTTCAAACGCTGGTGGTACGACCATCACATATGGGGATATAACGATTCCTATTACGGTGCCACAAGGTTCACAATTTGATGAGCAAAAGCTTGCATCTCTTATTAAAAAAGAGCTTATGTCTATAGGTATACACTCAAAGGTGGCTAGTTCATAATGTCAAGCATAAACACATCAAAAAAGGGCGCCGTTAGCGTTCAAACTACTCTTGATAAAGCTATTGCCCAACACAAACTAGCTTTGCAAGCTCAACAAGCTAACACTAAAGTGTCTACGCTTATTAAAGCAAATGACTCTATCAATGCTCAGCTAACAAGCACCTACAATATTCCTTCCAACGACCTCTTTCCTAGTGACAGAGCTAGCGCTACGACTATGGAAGAGCAAATTGCTGCCTATAACAAAGTAATCATCTGGGAACAAAATATAGTCACCGACAGTGACTGGGGCGCCAACTACACCTTAGCTACTCCTGCCCCAAGCTCCACTATAACTAACACGTATAACAGACAAATACACGCTCGTGTAGGAACCTCTGCGTACAGTGGCACATTAAGCTCTCCTGACAAAGCGTTGCTGAACAGCGACATTACTTACCTGCTTAGCCAGACCGCGAAGATTCAAGCTAAAGTAAACAGTCTAAAGGCGGCTCTCACTAAAAATAACAACCTCATTAATAACAATACTAAAACTCTGTTTTCAGGTACGTCGGCAAAGACAGTGCCTCCTGCGCAACCTCAAACTCAAGAGCTACCTCCAGAAAATCCACCTGATAATTTTATGTGGAACTTGCCCCCTCACGCATGGAGCTTACCTGTAGACCCTTATGATATTGCTCCTGATACTACTAATAAAAGATTAGACCACTTTCACCAAACTCGTCGTGGGCGCATTTGGATGTACCAACCTTATTTAGGAACTACAACTACGGGAACTCCAACAACTGCATCTTCTAAAAAAGGAAAGGCAGCCCCTCCTCCTACAACGAATAACTATGGATTCCAGTTTATTTGGAACCCAGAAACGTTTAGCCAAGATACGTCTACGAACTCTAACATTACGACAAGCGCGTCTGACCCTTCTGCAGCATCTACAGGATTTGTTACGGGCAACTCTTCGTTAACCTTCACTCTTCGGTTAGACCGCACTAATGACTTTGCGTCTATGAAAGCTGGCACACCTATTACTAGCGCAATCGCCGCAGACAATATAAACAACACACTGTTTAATAAATCTATTGGCCCTAAACAAAAGCTAGCAACACTTCCTACAGAACCAGAATTTGATAGTAGTTGGCTAAACTACTACAAAATTGGAACTCCAAGCGGCTCTGATACAAACATTGAGCAAAAGATTATTGACCTTCTTACTTATGGTACTGAGGCTGACCTAGAGTATCTGTATGCGTCTACAAATGGAAAAGACGCTATCGGTATCGGTGGAAAAATTACAGCTAATATTGGGTACTTAAAAATGGCCTACGTGCGTGTAGACTTAGGTCAGCAAAAATTTGTTGGCGTTCTTTCTGACGTGAGTGTAAACCACCTAGCGTTCACTAGGGACATGATTCCTATCAGAACAGATGTCAATATAACTATTGACCTTCGTGTTAATACGCAAATGGTCACAAATAGTGGGCTGGTGGGCAATTGATTTATCAAAACTCTCGTTACTACAACGAACTGATTGACTTTGTTGCAATTACTGAGGAGGGCAACGCCAACCCTATTGTCTACTACAATGTGGACGCACCTGGCCTTATTAGTTGGTGGGAGCATCAGTACGTTGAGGGTGAGCGCTTGGAACAAATCGCTTATCAATACTACAAACGTCCTGAGCTATGGTGGGTCATACCTGAGTACAACCCTACAATTGTCGACTTTATTAATATAGCCCCTGGAACAATAATTAAGGTTCCTCGTGTTTAATTACCTTAACGTAGAGTTTCCTACTTTAAGTATCCCACCTAGTCGCGGATACAGCCTACACTCGTCCTGGTCCAGGTACGAGCATGAGCTTTTAACCGTCAGATTTATCGACTGGGCTGTTCCGTACGATTCAATTTCAGATGGAACACCTGTCACTGTTACCTTACGTGGAGTAGGCAATAACAGAGTTTTTAATGGGTATGTTCATCATATTGTCCCTGACCTAGCCCCCGATAAAAACTATGTAGATATCACCCTTATTGGTGCCTCCAGGGTCCTTAAGCAGCAGTCTCAACGAGTATGGTTAAACACAACTGCTGACCAAGTAATAGCCGATATTGCTAACGCTAATAACTTTTCTTACATCGCAGTACCCACTCCTCGCATGTACGACCAGATTTCACAGGCAGGAATGTCTGATTGGGAGCTGATGGTAAAGCTAGCCAAGCAAAACGGGTACTCTTTAAAAGCCGATAATACAACTATCATCTTTCAACCGTTAACCCAAGAGTTTACTGATACCCGCCAAGAGGCTGCGTATTTCATAATGAAAGGGCTAGACGTAAAATTTACAGGTATATTCTCTTTCACTCCTATGGTGGGAGAAGCCATTCCTTACGCAGATGCGACTAAAACTACAGTTGCTGTTAGTGGCGTAGACAGGTCATCTGTTACCGAGCATACCCATGTTAACCAGACTCCTATTAACCATACGCGAGCAAAGCAAGTTGCGCCTATATTTGACGCTTATCACACTAAAGTAGTAGCGCCTACCTATGAAATTGCGCAGTATGAGGCTACCGCTGCTGACGAAAGAAACCGATATGCTTACCGAGGCGAGGCAGTTGTTTTAGGAAACCCCTCGTTATTGCCTGATAGCCCTGTATATCTGGATGGAATAGGCCCTACGTATTCTGGATACTGGACAGTGCTCTCTGTATCTCATAACATTAAAGGCAACGCTGAATACACAACTACTATAACAGTAGGTGCTGATTCCCTAGGGCTATCTACCCAATGGACAGATAACAAAAACATCGTGTCTCCCAACGAAACCATCAAAAGAGCTGTCACCCCTGGGGTACGTCAAAAGAACTCTTTGCCAACTACGTCACTAAAAAAGGTCGGAGTTACAGTAAAGGAGTCATACAAAGCTCCTGTGTCTAAAGTAAAAAACGTTTCTAAGGTCTCTGCCAAAGGCATTCCTACGCACCAATGGGTAGGGGCTGGAGGGAACTTAAAAGCCCCCACTACTGCAGAGAAAAAGATGCCAGCGGCAGTTATGAAAAAGATGGTGAATACATATGGTCGATAACATGTACTACGGAATATACCGAGGCATATGCCAGGATAACCAGGACCCCGATAACGCAAATAAAATTCGCCTTACGGTCCCACAGGTGCTAAATACAAATTGGACAACCTGGGCCTATCCAGTAAACCCAATTACAGGAAACGCTACGCATGACCCGCATACGGATTCCTACACGACTACGGCGGCTAGCGTGGGAAGCTCTGGCTCCCACACACATTCGGTAACTTTAAACTCATCACATTCTGACCACATTAAAGTTCCGTCTATCGGTCAAGGTGTATGGGTTATGTTTGAAGGTGGAGATACCAACTTTCCTCTATGGGTAGGAGTGTACTAAATGGAACGCGCAATAATTCTTCCTTTTTCTGTGGATGCTTCGGGCTCAATTCTGTCGTCCAATGACCAACGAGCAATCTGGCAAAGCCGAGTAACTGCTGCCGTTATGACTGGAGTTGGGGAACGAGTATTTAGAAACGGATACGGTGGCACTATACGAAGCGCTCTATTTCAGGCTCCACAAGACGCGGCTAACACAGCGGCTGCAAGCGTGCGCGAAGTATTCGCCAAGCACTTAGACGCCCTCGTACTTAACAATGTGTCGGTCAGTATGGACCAGCAATCAGGCGTATTAACCATTACAATTGACTATACCCTGCCTAATAAAGAAAAGGCTCAAACTTCTTTGAAGACAGGAACCCTTACCCGTTCTGGCGACGTTATTCAGGAGTACTAATGGCATCGAACTTTATCCCGCAGGTGGACTACACCTCACGTGATTATGCCGCTATTCGTGACGACATGATTAACCTTATTCCGTCTCTTTTGCCAGAGTGGACAAGTACAGACGCCTCAGACTTTGGTATCACCCTTATTGAACTGTTTGCCTACATGGGTGACATGCTGAACTACTATATTGACCGAGCAGCCAACGAAGGCTTTATCCAGACAGCTACACAACGTAGCTCAGTATTGTCTATTGCTAACATGCTTGGGTACACTCCTAGTCCAGGAGCCCCTGCAAAGGTAACGTTGACATTTACCAACTCCACAGGCTCTACGCTAAACGTGGGGCCAAAGACTCAAGTGGCTACTACCACTACTGTTAACGGCGTCAATACTCAGATTGTTTTTGAAACAGATAACACAACTCCTGTAAGCGTGGCAGCTAACTCATCTGTTTCTGTTACCGCTACTCAAGGAACTACGATTAATTACGAGTATGTAGGCGACTCAAACGGAAATGCTAATCAGGTATTCTCTCTATCTAAATCCCCTTTAATTGCTAACACATCAAGCGTCATTGTCGGCTCACTAGTCGGTGGAGTACCGACAGGTTCTTCATACACAGAGCTCTCTTACCTTATTGATGCTGGATATAACGACCCTGTGTACTCTGTGTCCACAGACGCCAACAATGTTTCATATATTACATTTGGCGACGGTATCAGCGGACGAATTCCTCCTACAAGCTCTATCTATGTTACTTACCGCGTGGGTGGCGGAGCTTCAGGAAACGTTGGTCCAGGAACGCTGACCTATCAACTAAACAATGTGGTTGCGGGTCTTAAAGTAACCAACGCATCTGCGGCTACTGGTGGAGCTGACCCAGAGACTACAGACAGCATTCGTATCAATGCTCCTCTAGCGTACACGGCTCTGAACCGCCTAGTATCACTAGCTGACGCTGGAGCTCTTGCTGTACAGGTTCCATCCGTAGCAAAAGCTATCGCAGATTCTGGCGCTGCTTACAACAGCATTGTTTTGTATATCGCGCCTTTTGGAGACTCTAGCCTAGGAACTCCTGGCGTAGCTGCTGACGGAAGCCAGACAACAACCTTTACTAACGCATCCAGTGACGTTATCACTTTTATTACGGACAAAGCCCCAGCTACTACGACTATTACTATTAACCCTCCAACCTATGTACCTATTAACATTTCGTTAAACGCACATATTCTCCCTAACTACAAACAGAGCGATGTAACAAAGGGAATTAACGCAGCTTTGTTATCTCTTCTTGACTTTGACAATGTGGTATTTGGCGAAACCGTTGCTCTTCAATATATCCACAACGTTATCTCTGCTTCGGTTCCTGGTGTGGATTACGTAGATGTAACCCTACTTACTCGAGCAGATGCAGCGTTCACAGGAAGCATTACAGCGGGGTCACCTACCATTAGTGGCGTATCGTCATTTTTAAACGTAGCTGTGGGACAAGATGTGTCTCTTGTTGTAGGAATTTCTAGCGCAGTAACTATTCCTGATGGTACGACAATCACAGCTATTAACACAGGCTCGGGAACCATCACTATGTCCGCTAATGCTGGCGGCACTGGAACAAACGCAAGTGCTAATATCTGGACATCTTCATTAGCATTAACTGGAGTTAACACGGTTTCTTGTGCGCTAAACGAGCTCCCTATGCGCGGAGTATTCGATATCACTCCTATCGGCGGAATCATAAGTTAAGGATAAAAATGACCTCATACACACCCACATACCCAGCTAGCGTTGTTAACTTTGGGCCTAATAAGCAAAACAACGTTGACATTATTGACGCAGCTGACCCAAATACACTTCGTGTAGAGGTAGTTGCTATTGAAACTACCCTGGGAGCTACTCCATCGATTTCTACTTCTCCAACAGCATCTTCTTCTTGGTACAACGATGGGCGTGATTTTTCCACCGTTATTGCTCGTCTCGCCAATATTGAAGCAGGAATCGTCGCTGATACTCACTCTCAATACGTAAAAGTAGCTGGTGGAAGCACGATATCTCCCACAGCAAGCACGGTAGGTATTACTATTACTGCTGCCTCGGGCCAAACCGCTGACCTTATGCAATGGAAGAACTCCAGCGGAACGGTGATGACTCGTATCGGTCCAGACGGCATTTTGTACGCAACTAACCCTCAACTGGGCGCCACCGACTACACAGAAAACCTATTATTAGGCGGAATGTAATTGGCTAAATATGGAATTGATTATTATGACACCGCGTATTACGGTGCCAATAATCTTACAGAATACGTTGCGGGAAACTTTGTAGCTAAGCCTTACTACTACCAACAGGTTCAGCTTTCGTGGTTTACCCCTTCAGGAGCGTGGGATTTTATTCGCTTAGTTCGCAGCCCATACGGATTTGCTGTGAACGCTGAGGATGGCGACCTATTGTTTGAGGATGCAAACGGCGCCTCACGCACTTCGTATCTAGACGAAGGTCAAGTCCCTAACAACGTTAAACTTGCTCCAGCTAAGCCCTATTACTATAGCCTTTTTGTTCGTGAACCAGTCCACAGTACTTGGCAACGTGCGGGCGACGCTATTGGAGTTTCTGTTAAAGACTACGGAACTTCTGCGGCAATGTTTAGATACTTGCCTGAAATCCTTAGCTCACAGATTCCTAACGACACCTCATTAGAGTCAACCAACACCTTTTTACAACGTTTTATTACTCTATTTGCTTTTCAGCTAGATGTGTACAAAAGCTCTGCTGAGAACATCACCAATCGCTATGATGTAACCAATCTTAATGGCCTTCTTATCCCTACCTTTATGCAAGAATTTGGGCTTAAATACGAACCTGCTCTAGGAATCAAACAATCTAAAATCTTTTTGCGTAATATCTCACGACTGTTCCTTATCAAAGGAACTCTACTAGGCCTCAAAGACTTTATTAAGTCTTACGCTGGGTATGACAATATTATATCTATAGGTAAAAACTTAATGCTAGACATCAACGACTCTTCTTTTGAGCAGTCTGTTGGTTCTTGGAGTGCAATATCTAACGCGGTTATTGAGCACCACTCTGTCAACGACTCTCCGCACGTTGCTCCATACTCTGAGCCTGCTTTACCTGCTATGTTTCCTAATCTTCAAAAAGGAGTGTTAAAGGTAACTAACGTGGCAAATGGACCTGCGATAATATCTTTAGCAGGAGACACACCACTTCATTACGGAATACCTATCTCTCCCAATACGTCGTACGCATTTAGCGCTTATGTAAAAGGTGGTCCTGGAGCTACTGAAGTTCAGTTAAAGTGGTATGACAAAAATGGCGCATTAATATCTTCAACTGATGCGTGGGAAGCCCCTGCGGGAGGAAGCTCGTGGTCACAAATTGGGTACAGCTGGACATCGCCCGCTAACGCTGTGTACGCAGTTCCTGTTATAAAGCTTTACCAACTTGCTAATGCCGTGTGGTACGTAGACGCCGTTCAATTTGAAAAAGCTGTGTATAACGCGGATTACGAAATGGATTGGTCAACCTCTTTTGAAGATGCGCGTCAAATTAAGATAACGTTGATTGCCACACGTATAAATGAGATTCTTAACCCGAACTTTGCATTTCCTCAAACATTTTGGTCCGTAAATAACGGAACCATTGCGCTTTCCACAGACCCTACAGATATTCTGGGGTTGACTGGCTCTGTCGTTAACAGTACTGAGGCAGGAGAAATGTACGCCAGCGCTGCTGGAACGGTGACTCTTTCTTCAGCACCTATGGACATCCTTGCAAATAACGACTACACGTTCAGTATTTATTCGTGCGCTACTGACCCAGGAGATTCTCCGACTCCAGTCACTGCGTTTATTAAGTGGTATGACAGCAGTAACTCGTTAATCAGTACTGCTACTGGTACGCCTCAGACAGCGACTACTCATTTTGTTCGCCCTTTTGTCACTGATATCGCCCCTGATACCGCAGCTACCGCTGTTGTAGGAATAACCTGGCACGCCACTGCTGCGGGAAGTGCGAACAGCGGAAATCAGGTTGTAGTTGATTCTGCGCTCTTTGAAAAGAGCTCTAGCGTTAACACGTACTTTGACGGTGCCCACGGAGTAGCAGAACTAAGTGACGTATTCTGGGAAGGAACGACGGATGACTCCAGAAGCCACTATTACAAGAACCGCTTTGCTATTGAAAGCCGCCTCATCGCTAAAATCCCTGATTGGGTAAACTCAGGCAGCGCCTTTCAACTGTTCTTTGCACAGCCTAATACGTAGTACGATAAGGTCATGCTGACCTTACTACTTATCTCTGGATTTACTGCGTTTGTTTTTGCTGTCATTAATCAGCTTATCTCTGTTCTAGAAGCCTTTATGGATATGAGACTTATTAGGGCTTTTTTATGCCTCCTCACCTCTGCTGGAGCTACTGGTCTTAGTAGCGTAGGAGGAGTCAAGCAGTTTATTATTTATTCGGTTGCTGGAGCTTTTTTTGGCTCTTTACTGGTTATAGTGGCAGAACGTATCAACACCTACCAAGCCGCGGTTATTCACGCGGTTGGCAAAGAGCGCTAAAGCTGTGTAGTCTGTGCATCCACTAAAGGAGGGTGCATGACGTATTACGTTCTGGTCGCAGGTAGCGGAGAAACTACTCGACCAAATATTGAAGCTTTAATGGAAGACTTTTACTATGCCAAAGGCGATGGCGGAACTCTAGTGATTGCCTATGACAATCAACCTAGCAAGAGCCAAAGCTTTGCTGCCCAGTACGCAAAAGAAATCGGCAAAGACATTATGGTCTTTTGCCATGATGACGCAAGCACTATAGGAATTCCTGGCGCTTCACAGTCCCCGTCTACTAATCCTGTAGAGGACGCTATCAAGTTTATGGCGGGTCAGGATTCGGTTGCCTACCTACTGTGGAACGAAGATAACTACATTCTGTCATCCTGCATAAATAACAGCATTCCTGCCTTTAACCTCTGTGACGGGCTTGTGCCCCTCAATGAAGTACAAGAAACGCCGAAGCCTGCGGTTAAGGTGCCAGACCCCAATGAATTACCCCTAGACTCCGCTCCTGTGGATGATATAAAGATAAAGCTACAAAAGATTCTAGAACTAACCCAAGAGGCTCTGAAGAACCTTTAATGGAAAAGAAGCTATCTCTTCGGGCACGTGGTGCCTTGGCGTACTTCATCAACGCTGATATGTCCATTAGCGCTGCACGCTTAGCTGAAGAGGTAGCTGAAGGACGAGACGCAATACGAACCGCACTGAAAGAGTTGCGAGAGGCTGGGCTGATTGTTACTCGTAAAGAACGGGTCAACAACGAGGTCAAGACTGTAAGTTATGTAACGGAAAAGGGATTCCTGGAGGCGGCTTCCTGGGGCCTGAAAAGCCGTCCTCAGATACTACACAGTGAGCAGAATAGCTTAATACAAGTATTAGCTAATTCAGTTATAGATATTAATAAAACATCAATCGGGCGATTGGAGGAAAAAATGGGGTACGATTTTTTCAATAGCACCTCAAGCTCCGATGCTGATGAGCGTCAAGCCGAACGCCTTAAAGCGATGGCTGAGCGCAAAGCTACCTATCAACAGCAGAAGTCAGAAAAACACGCTAAAGACGTCGTTGACAGAGAGACCGCTTCTCCTAAAGGCTGGAACGTTAACCAGTCCGCTAATGAGTTTGTTTCTCAGATGAGTGCCATTTGGGGGATTCCTCCGTGGAAACTTGCTGGAAGCCGATTTTTTATAGCGTTATCTAAAGCTCGTCAGACATACGACACTGACGGAGAAGTAGAACAAGAAATGATGCGGTTGTTTTTTGGCGCCCTTAAAGTCAATAAAGAGACTAACGGCGACATGTTGTGGAAATCCTTTATCAAACGTTTTCCTGAGCTAGCCCTCCAAGCCAAAGCTCGTCTCAATTCGTCAGATGATTTGGCAACCGCTATGGTTGAGGCAGAAGAAGAGTGGAAACGAGAGTTTGGGGATGATTTTGATGTTTAAGCTAGAGGACCTAAAAATTCGCCGTCGTTCATGGGTGCAATCCGCTTCCATACCCACAGCTCGTTTAGGATGGACTCTAGGTGACTGTACAGATGCCCCAGAAAAGGCTTTAGAGGCCGTTAGAGGCTGGGTTAAGCTTGCCCTGTCAGGTGAATACATCCTGAAGGCTGGAGGGGCTAAATGCGGCCGAGGAATCCTTTTTTACGGAGAGCCAGGTAGAGGAAAAACTACCCTTGCCTTAGCCCTCATTCAAGAGGCGATGACTACCTTTCCCTTAGAAACTTTTGTTCCACAAGAGGGCAAGGTCATTGTTCGCCCCTGCTACTTTGCTACCTTTAACGATGTCTTAGACCTAAAAGGGCGCCTTATGGACGACGAGCCTTATGAGAGCGATAAAGTCCTGTATGACGGAATGCTAGGTGACTGCAGAGACGACGCTTATAACATCCGAATTTTGGTTATTGATGACATAGGAAAAGAGCACTCCAGTCTATCTGGATGGCAAAAAAATATGCTTCATCATGTGTTGCGCACCAGATTTAACAATGGATTGCCTACGATTGTTACTAGCAATATTAAGCGAGACAACTGGGCAGAGACGTACGGAGATGCTACAGGAAGCTTTATACGAGAAGCGTTTCTTTATGTTCCCGTAGACGGAGAGGTAGATTTAAGAAGGTATCAACGATGAAGGAGCGTGCAGTGCAAGAGGACATCATGTTGTTTCAGATTTTTCTGAACGACACTCAAATCCCTTCACCCAGCGTTTTTGAAGTTGGTCTTACCCTTGATGACAAGCTCGTCTGCACCTGCCCAAATTACAAGGGGCGAGGAAAATGCAAGCACGTTAATCTTGTCCAGCTTCGTATGGATATGAATGACGGTATTTACGAGCCATCATTGTCTAAAGATGTTACCGAAGCTGATGTAGCTAAAGCCAAACTTTCTACTAAACATAATAGAGAGTTCCTACTAAAGTTTGGGATACCAGAGGTTCTTTAACGTGTATAAAGGGGACATCAGTAACGATTTGCCTAAGCGCATCATCGTTACCACAGATACGTTTTTTGATTATGACATTACAGTCAAAAAAGTTCTTAAAATAATACCAGTAGCGTCTAAGGAAGCTAAGCTTAATAGGACGCTTCTTAGCCGTCTTTATGTGTACTCGCAAAACAAGGGATACACTATGGAGCTTGCTTCGTTTACCTTAAGCGAGGACGCCTTGCAAGAGATGATTGACCGCTTAGATGAACTGGGTACTAACCCCTTTCGTTATTTTACTAAGTATGAGTCAGTTGACCATTTAGTGTCAGAATTGCCCTACCGCCCAGAGGTCGTTGGAGTTTTGGATTTACCGACTAGGCTGCTACGGTACGGACATTGGGGATTGGATTTTACACAACTATGAACAAAGAGCAGCTTCTTCTTAGCAAGGTCATCGAAACTCGTGACCTTACTAAGCTATTTGAACGCAACGTTAATGACTCATGGTTTATGGATAACGAAGACCGCAAAGTTTGGTCTCTTCTTAAATCTCATTTCACCAAGTACGGCGAATGCCCCAGCCTTGATGTTGTTACAGAGAATTTTCCTACATATAAAGTTGTCGAAGCTCAAGACAGCATCGACTATTTGTTGGATGAAATTGTTGCTCGTCGTCGCAAGATTGCCACCATTACTATGGTGGGAGAGGCGATTGACCAGCTAGAAAAAGAACGCGACCACGAAGCCGCGCTGATTTCCCTGCAGCGCGGAATAGTGAAGCTTGAAGAAGAAGGATTAACTACATCCACCGACATTGACATTACGGAAAATCCGTTGGCTTTGTGGGATGAATACATGTTTCGTAAAAATAATCCAGGATTACTTGGGGTTCCTACTGGATTCCCTACTATTGACAAAGCAACTAACGGATTACAGAACGGTCAACTAATTATCATCGTTGCTCCACCAAAGACTGGTAAGTCAACGCTTGCTTTGCAAATTGCTCAGAACATCCATCTTAAGGGCAGTACTCCAATGTTTCAGTCTTTTGAAATGACGAACCAAGAACAGCTTTCTCGTTACGTTGCCATGAGAGCGCGTGTATCCCATACTCGTTATCAAAGTGGTTCATTGACAGACGAAGAAGAGTCCCGCGTAAAAGCTAAGCTTCGTGCTATCTCAGAGATGCGTGAAAAGTTTTGGTTGGTGGGCGCTTCAGAAGGAGCCACGGTTTCAGCGGTTGCCAGCAAGATTCAGATACTCCAACCAGATGTTGTATTTATTGACGGTATGTATTTGATGATTGATGAAAACGGCGAGAAGCCAGGAAGTCCACAGGCGCTTACTAACATTACTCGTTCACTTAAACGACTGGCGCAGCGTGTCAATAAGCCAGTTGTTATCTCCACTCAGATTTTGGAGAACAAAATGCGCAACGGTCAAGTGACCACGGATGCTATTGGTTACTCATCGTCATTTCATCAGGATGCCGACGTTATATTTGGTCTTCAACGCGAAGACGAAAATGTAGACAGCACCCGTCTTCTCAAGGTGATTGCTTCCCGTAACTCAGGAAACATGCAGGTATCCATGTTGTGGGATTGGAATACAGGAGCTTTCCGAGAGATTGATGAAACCGACCTATGACAGTAGAAGAGATGGAAGACCTGCTCGACAGACTAGGTATTGAAATTGTTTCTATTCATGGCGATGAGATTAAAGGCCACTGCCCCGCTCATTTGGAGCGCAAAGGAAAGCTAGACAGCAACCCATCGTGGTCTATCAACGCTGAGACTGGTGCTCACAATTGTTTTTCTTGCCATTTTAAAGGCAGTGTGCAAAGTCTTGTTTCGTATGTTCAAGGGTTTGATTCAGAGATGGCAACTCAATGGGTCAATAGCGGAGAGCGCAATTTAAGTAAAGCATTTCAGAAGCTCATTACCCCAGCACCATTACCCGAACGCACAGAGCCAGTTACTGAGTCTATGCTCAGCGCGTTTGTTTCACCGCCAGACTATGCTCTTAAATCTCGCGGTTTGACAGGTGTTGCGGCTGACTATTACGGCATCTTATGGAATGAGAAGAACAGCAGTTGGGTTTTGCCGTTACGCGACCCTTTTACTAATAAGCTTGTTGGTTGGCAAGAGAAATGGTTTAAGGAGCGTCGCTTTAATAACTTTCCGCCCAAGGTAAGTAAGTCTTCGTGTTTATTTGGCTATGAACGCTACAGCGGCTCTGAAATGATTGTTGTAGAGTCTCCGTTGGATGTAGCTCGGTTAGCTTCTGTAGGAATCTTAGGTGGTGTCTCTACCTGTGGTTCTGGAGTATCTAAAGAACAGATTAACCTTATTCGTTCAGCCGATAGGGTTGTTTTTGCTATGGACAATGATGAGGCTGGAATAAGCTCATCAGCGACACTGCTGGAATATTCACGCACTATGGGATTTGAGTGCTGGTTCTTCAACTATGAGCAAACAGACATGAAGGATATTGGCGGAATGAGCAAGGCTGAGATAATGTTCGGGTTAAATAACGCACGTCATTCAATTCACGGAAAGAGGGCATTTTTATGATTATTGGACTTTCTGGTTATAGTCAATCTGGCAAGGACACCGTGGCAGGAATGCTTATTGGACTGCATGGTTACGACAATCGCGCTTTTGCTGAGCCTATGCGTACCGCGCTTTACGCGTTAAACCCGTTTGTAGGTGGAAGCACGCGGCTTCAAGAAGTGATTGATATGCACGGATGGGAGTATGCCAAGCGTTATACCGACGCTCGTCGTTTGCTACAGGTATTTGGCACTGAAGTTGGGCGCGATATGTTTGGTGAGAACTTTTGGATTGACCAAGCGATGAAGGGAGTATCTTCGTCACAGAAGGTCGTCTTTACCGATGTTCGGTTTCCTAATGAAGCCAGCGCTATCAAAGATTTGAATGGTGAAGTATGGCGCGTTATGCGACCAGGTTACTCACCAGTAAACGACCACCCATCAGAGTCAGCGTTAGACTATTGGAAGTTTGACCGAATCATTATGAATAACACAGGGTTGGATGGTCTCAAAGGTCAGATTGCAGCCAATCTAGGGGAGCTTGATGTCGTTTAAAGGAACGCTGCTTCCTTACCAACCTGAAGCAGTAGAGCGTATGTGCGAGCGCAAGAAGATGCTCGTTGCCTATGACTTAGGGTTGGGAAAAACCGTGCTGACAATTGCCGCAATAGAACGGCTTATGGATTCACGAGAAATTAAAGAGCCAGGTTTGGTAATCTGTTTATCATCACTGAAATATCAGTGGGCTAATCAGATTGAGAAATTTACCGATGGTACTTCACGTGCTTTGGTCATTGATGGAACCAAAGCTAAAAGAGCAGAGCAGTACGACACTGCGTACAATTGGCGAACCACCAAGGTCGACTACATTATCCTCAATTACGAGCAAATTGTTAACGACTGGGATTTCGTCAAAAAGCTCCCTAGAGGATTTGTAGTACTTGACGAGGCAACGGCTATCAAGTCGTTTAAGTCTAAGCGCTCCAAGTACACCAAGCGTTTAGGTACAGCAGAGTTTAAGTTTGCCCTTACTGGCACCCCTATTGAAAACGGCAAACCAGAAGAGCTGTTCTCTATCATGCAGTTTGTAGACCCAGACGTACTTAAGCGCTTTGATTACTTTGACCAGCTTTATATTGTGCGCAACTCATGGGGTGGCGTAGAACGCTATAAAAACTTAGATGTGCTTTTTGGAATTATGCAAAACGCGTCTGTGCGTAAATCGCAAAAAGACCCAGACGTTGCACCATTTCTTCCAGACTCTATTCATAAAGACCCTATTAAGGTTGTCTTTGACCGTAAATCTTCTCGTCTCTACGAACGTATTAGAAAAGACTTACTTGCTGACTTAGATGAAGCGCAGGCGCTCTTTGGTGGCTCGTTCAACATCATGGCTCATTATGGGTATGAAAGTAAACGCAACGGTCCAGAGGATGAATGGCGTGGCATGATTATGTCTAAAATCGGCGCCTTAAAGATGTTGTGCTCTCATCCAGACTTACTGCGTACAAGCGCACAAAAGTTCTTACAGCTTAATGGAGAAGGCTCTAGCTATGCCAATGAGTTAGTGCAAGAAGGTCTTCTAGAAGGGATTACCAGTTCCAGCAAGTTAGAGACTCTTGTGGAGTATGTATCTGATTTTCTAGACGCTAACCCAGCTAACAAGGTAGTTATTTTTGCCACCTATGTAGATATGCTCGATAAGATAGCTGAACGCTTAGGAGCTGACCGTTGCCGTCTATACTCAGGTAAGTTAGATGCTAAGACCAAAGAGGAGAACAAAGTTGCTTTCAACACGTTACTGGATGTACGGGTCCTTATTAGCTCTGATGCAGGTGGTTACGGCGTTGATTTGCCCGCCGCAAATCTACTGGTTAACTATGATTTACCTTGGTCTTCAGGCGCTGCTACTCAGCGTAACGGACGAATCAAACGTGCGTCCTCTACCTGGCCCTCAATCGTTATCCAAGACATCTTAATCGACGGCTCTATTGAAGAACGTCAATATGAGTCGCTACAGCAAAAGACGTCAGTAGCTAGCGCTATTATTGACGGAGAAGGAATCGATGACCAAGGCGGAGTTCCGCTTACGGTAGGTAGTTTGCGACAATTCCTACAACTAGCATCAGTATAAAAAGCCTTTTAAGGTCTTTTTTTATCCTATAGTCTTTAGAATATATGGATGCCTAATATGCCTAAGACCCCTACGCGTACCATTCGCGTCTCTGATGACATCTGGAAAGCCGTACAGAAGAAGGCTGCCAGCGAAGGCATCACCGTGACTAGCGTTATTGTTACTGCGCTTGAATCCTATCTAGTTGACAAGGCGTAAATAGCCTACTAATCTCGTCCATGAATCGAAGGGGATTTCATGGATACAGCAGAAGTCAATCAATACGCAAAGCAGTATTTAGCTCTAAAACAACAGATGAAGTTTTTGTCTGAACGTGAATCAGAGTTAAAAAAGCGCCTTCTGGAATCAGTAGAGGCTATCGGTGAGCTAGACGCCAAAGGACATACCGTTCTTGAAGTTGACGGAATAAAGTTAACTAAACAGCGTAAAGAATCTCAAAACCTCGATATGGATATCGCAAAGCAAATCCTTCAAGAGCATGGCTTGGAAGAGTCATGCACTAAGGTAGTCACTACTTTAGACCAAGATGCGATTATGATTGCGTATGCAAAGGACCTACTTACAGAAGAAGAGATTGAAAAGATGTTCCCTGTTAAAGTCTCCTACGCATTCCTGGTCAACGGATAACAATGTCCGACGACTTCATTGATTCAACGTTTGCTGACTTGGATGTTTTTTATCCAGGCAGTAAGCGAAAGCGACGTGAACCACAGGTAAAAGCAATCAAAGCAGACGTGCCTGCTTGGGATGCCAAACCTTTTGTTAAAACACTATCCAATGGCAAAGACATTGAATTGTTTGCAGCAGGGTCACTAGCTCAAGCTTTAGGAAGACCGTTTGCTTCTATCAGATTATGGAACAAGCTTGGTTACCTTCCTACAGCTCCGTACCGCCTACCTACTAAAAAGAACAAGCATGGTGAGGAACATAAGGGGCGTCGCCTCTATAGCCGAGCCATGATTGAAGCTGCGGTGGAACTATTTGATAAAGCTGGACTTTTAGAAGTCAAGCGTATAGAATGGTCTGAACACCAGCAGCTCCCCGTGGAGTTAGCTGAGGCTTGGAGTAAAATCCTCGCTAATGAAACAAAAAACTAGCAGTTCAAAGTCAAGCAGTTCAAACATACAAAGGAGCAGTACCCATGTCAGTTCAAACAGATTCATTCGTTCCAGAAGTTGACGAGTTTTCATTAGACGCTCGTCCAGCAGGAACTCCCACAGATGCTATTAAGTCTGGTTGGGGAGCAGCCGAGGAACTCATTAAGCCAAAGGAATTTGCTAAGGATTTCAAGATTACTGAAACCCTTCAAGTAATTAAGTTCCTAGACCCAGACGGCCCATACGCCATTTACGGTTTCCACTTCCTTACTGAAAAAACAGAAGGACAACGTTCATACACTTGCCTTGGTAGCGGATGCCCAATTTGCGTTCGCCTTAACCACAAGCCAGAGAAGAAGTACGCATTCTCTGTAGCAGTTCTCACTTCCGAGGGAACTACCCTAACAAAAATGATTGTTTCTCCATTGTTCTTTAAGTCGCTTCATGCAGCGCATCACTCACCAGCAGGTCCATTGTCTAAGAACTATTGGGCAGTTGCTCGTCGTGGTCAGATGCAACAGACTACTTACATCCTCAACCCTGTTAAGGGTCGTGACCTCCAAGAAGATTGGGGCATTGACGAGGCTAAGGCCGAAGCTGCAATTGCAGAGATGGTTCCATTTACTGCTGAGTCAGTAATTCGTAAGTCTGTTGAAGAACTTAACGAAGTCGTAGACGCACTCGTCTAAAATAAATGTGGGAAAGGCAGGCTACCCCCTTGGCCTGCCTTTTCCGCCCATAAGGGGAACTATATGAATATTATTACGACTAAAGAGCAGTTAGAAGAGTTAGTCGAGTATTACCTTAAACAAGACGCGTTTGCTTACGACGTTGAAACAGTAGGCCCTCAAAGAGGCGTCACAGTAGTTAACGAAGTTTTATGGATTTCTCTCGCAACACACGGGCGAGGAGATGTCATTCCTTTAGGACATCCAAACGGAGAATTTCTTTCAGAAGAGTTTCCCCTTACAGGTGTAGGAGAAAAACGAGCCGCTGCAGGACTTACCCTGCGCGAAAGTGATTACTCCAAAGATAAGAAAAAAGCAGTTATTACTTTTGGTCCTCCTCCTAAGCAACTATTTCCTGCAGAAGTTTTTGCCGCCCTCAAACCTTTGATGTTTGGTACAGGTAGAACCCTTGTAGGACATAACTTAGCTTTTGACCTTACCTCGGTAGCTAAATACTACGAGGGAAGCGTGCCCACAGGTCCTTACTTTGACACCATGATTGCTTCATTCTTGTACAGCAATAAGAACAAGAACAAAGTTGGTCTTGATGATTGCTTGGCGCGAGAATTTGGCTACCACATGGTCAAAGGCGTTGGTAAAGAGGTAGAGAAATACTCCTTTAGCACCGTAGCTAAATACGCTTATCTTGACGCTAAATACACATTTTTGCTTTACAAGAACGTTCTTATTAAGAAGCTTGAAGAGGGACAACTGACTAAGGTAATGAACTTAGAGATGGGCGTACTTAAGGTCTTGTGTGAGATGAAGCTGACTGGCGCCCCTATAGACACTGACCAGCTTATTAAGCTCCATGACCAGCTAGAAATCAATATTGAAAAAGCGCGTTCGGATATCTACCGTATTGCTGGCAAAGTATTTAACATTAACTCCAATCCAGAGAAGCAACAGATGCTTTACGGAAGCGTGGAGAATGGCGGTCAGGGGCTAAAGCCAAAGGTATTGACTCCTAAAGGACAGGCTAAAGAAGCCGATAACATCCCACTAGAACTATCCGATTACTCGGTAGCAGCTGATGCTTTAGAGCCTTATCGTAATAGCAACGAGCTAGTACGAGCCATGTTGGAATACGCTGACCTTAACAAGTTACTGTCTACCTATGTAATTCCTTATCTTGGCGGAGAAGTAACACGCACCACCGCAGGAAAATCAAAGACAGAGACTAAAGAGAGTATTTTGATTAACGGCAAGATTCATTGTGACTTTGTTCAGCACGGAGCTGAAACAGGTCGTTTCTCTAGCCGTAACCCTAACCTACAGAATATTCCCGCCCCTGAAGACCCTGAAAAGGTTCCAGAGGATAAGCAGTATGGTCGTATGTTGCGTAACCTTTTCTACGCTCCACCAGGGTATAAGTTAGTGGTTGCTGACTACTCCCAGATTGAGCCACGCGTTATTGCCTCTATGTCTAAAGACCCGATTATGATGCAGAATTACCTTGAAGGTGGGGACATCTACACTACTGTAGGTAACACTATGGGGGTCAACCGTAAGGCAGGAAAGGTTCTTGTTCTTGCTATGGCTTACGGCGTAGGTCCTGACAAGATTGCTCACCAGATTGGCTGTAAGCTCAATGAAGCCAAGCAGCTCCTTAACGACTTTGCTGAAAAGTTTGGTTCAGTTAACAAGTACCGAAATGTTGTTGTTTCAACCACCCGCCAGCGTGGATACGTAACCACCATTCTGGGTCGCCGTCGGTATATCCCTGAAATTAACTCCAAGAGCTTTAGTGAAAAATCGGGCGCAGAGCGCCAGGCTTTCAACACGCGTATTCAAGGTTCAGCGGCAGATATTATTAAACTCGCCATGATTCGCGCACAGGATATGGTTCCTAAAGAAGCTAAGATACTCCTTACCGTACACGATGAACTTGTCACCCTAACCCCCGATAGTAAAGCTGAGGAAACGGCAGAAGCTATTAGAGAGGCTATGGAAGGCATCAACCTTCTAGATGTACCTTTATTAGCAGACGTTAAAATTGTCCAGCGTTGGGGAGAGGCAAAGTGAGTTGGTTCGATAAGTTTTTTAGGCACAATGATGAGTCCAGTATTGAACGTACTGAGGTTCCTTTCAGCACCATATTGCGATGGGCACTGTATGACCTCAGTATTGAAGACCCTAATGAAATTGCAGTTATCCTCGGTCTAAATCCTGTTAGCGAAGAGGGAAACAATAAAGAAGTTGAGGACAGCGAGCTTCGTCTGTCATACCTTGATGATTTAATTCCCTACATAGACATCATTAGTGAACTTAACGCAAAAATAGTAGTTGCTACTCAAGTACGTGATTTGCCTACTTGGGACGGCCCTCCTCCTAGCGAGGAAGAGATTGAGATGATGGGCAGCTTCTATAAAGCCGTAGGTTTTTCGGCGCTAGTAACCGCCTTTTCATCTGGCATACAACTTGATATTCTACATACCCATGCAATAGGCACTGGGACAGGCTATAGGGAGGAAGATGATGAGTAGTAATTGGTGGTCTACAAAGTTAACAGGAGCACCAGCGCAGCCACAAGCCCCACAAGCTCCTACTCCTCAATACGCTGCTCCACAGCCAGCGCAATACGCACAACCACAACAGCCACAGTATCCACCGCAGCAACAAATGGTGCCACAAGCGCCACGTTGTCCTGGATGCGGTAGCGGTAACTATGGAAGTCTTACAGATGCAGCGCGTGGCATGCAAGCCATGGCTCGTTGTTATGACTGCGGATACCCAGTTCAACAGTCAGGTTCAGGTTTAGGCAAAGGAATTGTTGGTCAAGGCGGTAGCAGCGGAGGCGCTGCAATTCCAGCAAAGCAGGTAGCATCAGGCGGATTTAATCCACAGACAATCATTGGACATATTTAATGGCAAATGCAGAACTTATTAAAGTAATTAACAAGATTAATAAAAAGCTGGGCGCCGATACTGTGGTGCTTGGTGAAGACATTATTGATATTAGTGGTCGCATGACTACAGGTTCATTGTCCTTTGACGTTGCACTTGGCGGCGGATGGCCCGTCAACCAGTGGCACGAAATTATCGGTGAAGCATCCAACGGTAAGACCGCTATCGCCCTCAAGACTATTGCAGCAAACCAAGCCAAAGACCCAGAGTTCACTACTGTCTGGGTTGCCGCAGAAGAATGGGTTCCTGCATACGCTGAGATGTGTGGGGTTGATTTATCGCGCATCTACGTTATCTCAACTAACATCATGGAGGACGCTTATGAAGCGGTCATTGAAATCGTCGAGAGTAAGGCTGTTGATTGCGTTGTCATTGATAGCCTTCCTGCCCTTGTTCCTAGCTCAGAGAACGAGAAAGAAATGGAAGAGTCAACAGTAGGTCGTACCGCCCTGCTGACTAACAAGTTCTTCCGCAAGGTAGGCAAGGCATCCAAGCGCTCGCTAACAGAGGCTGAACGACCATTTATTGGAATTATGATTAACCAGTGGCGCTCCAAGATTGGCGTCATGTACGGAGACCCACGCACCACTCCAGGCGGTCTAGGTAAGGACTACGCGTTCTTTACCCGCATTGAGATTAAGCGTGATGACTGGATTGAAGAGGGTACTGGTCAGGACAAGCACCGTGTAGGACAGACCATCAAAATTCGCACCTTGAAGAATAAGTCCGCTCCCCCACAGCAGACTGCCTTCATTGACTTTTATTTTGCCCCTGGGGGAGTGGTTGACCGCGGTAACTATGACTTCGCTAAGGAGATAGTTGCTATGGGAATCATCAATAAGGTCATAACACGCGCAGGAGCCTATTATCGGTACGCAGGTCGCCAATGGCAGGGTGCTGACTCAATGTTGGACTCTATACGAGAAGAAATAGACCTTAAAGAAGGTTTAGAACGGGACGTTTTAGACTCTATAAAAGCTGGGTCTAAATTTGTAGCAGAAAGTCCTGATGAGTAAACGTTGACAAGGCTTTTGCCATTGTTTACACTTTAAGTATGGAAACAAAAGTGTGCAGTAGGTGTTTTGAAGAAAAACCAAATACGTCTGATTTTTTTGGGGCAAAATCCCCATCGCAGATAAAAGACGGCACTAAAAATCTTTTACATGGGGTGTGCAAAGCCTGTAAGTCTAAACGTTCAGTGGCGTGGACAAAAGCCAATAGGGGAAAGGTAAACGCCTACCACGCAGCCGTCAGAGCTAATAAAAAGGCGTACATAGACTCGTTAAAGTCAAAACCATGTATGGATTGCAGGCAAACCTTCCCCCCATATGTTATGGATTATGACCACCTTCCCCAGTTTGAAAAGCTATTTGAAATAAGTGAGGCTTGGGCTAGAAAACTAAGTTTAAAAAAGATACTTGAAGAGATAAAAAAATGCGAGTTAGTTTGTCATAACTGCCATCGAATTCGTGAATATAACAGAAGGAATGATACTATTAAGGCACTACGGGAAAAAGTAGCTGCCAAGTCCTTGGTGTCCGATGAGGAGTGAAGGACAAAAGCAGTCTAAGAAGCATGAGGCACGATTAGCAAAAGCTATCGATGGCAAGCGTACAGCTGCTAGCGGAGCCTTTTGGAATCGTAAAGGCGATGTCCGAAGTAGCGATTTACTTATAGAACATAAGTGGACGGGCAAAGCCTCCTTCACTGTCAAAGCGACAGTTTTGGAGAAGATTGTCAACGAAGCAATTCTTGATAGCCGAATGCCCGTATTAGGTATTAGTCTTAACAACGAGAATTATGTAATGCTTTTAGAAGATGACTTCCTGGAACTTCGCCAGAATATTCAGGAGTGCACTTGTCATACGAAGGCTCAGGCTACGTAGAAGACTGGCGTCATAGCGCAAAATGCCGTGGCATGGATACAGAGTTGTGGTATCCCCCACGCGATAAAGCTAAATACAAGAACATAGCCGATAAGTCTAAAGCCGTTTGCTTTGGTAAAGATGGCGCCCCTGAATGTCCAGTTCGTCTTAAATGTCTGCTTTATGCAGAAGAGATGGATGAACAGCACGGTATATGGGGAGGACTCAGCCACCGAGAGCGTAACGCATTAAAGCGAAAAGCTGCTAAGGTTGGTCTCTCACTAGAAGGTTGGTTGGAAAAACATGGCAAAGGAAGAAAAGTTTAAGCCAGAGGGAACGCTCAAACGTTTTCTTGAAGCGGGGAAAAAAGAGTCTCGCGTGCTCACCACCGTAGAACGTTATTTAATTACGCTACCAGCCGATACTTCACGTCGTTCAGACGTGCTACACCCATCAGCAATGGTTAAAGATGATTGGTGCTACCGAGGCTCGTACTTTCAACTGTTAGGGTTTCCACCACCGCCCAGCAAGTACCGTGTCACACTAAGTCAAAAGCGCGTCTTTCAAACAGGTCACGATATCCATAATGGTTGGCAAAACATATTTAAAGATATGGGAAACCTGTGGGGCAAGTATTACTGCAAAGACTGCCGTTCAACGTTTATTGGTATTCCATCTGACCACAAAGCTGACGCCAGCTATTTAGAGTACAGAGAAGTACCTCTAGTGTATGAACCATTGCGCATCGCAGGTCATGCGGATGGAATCCTATTAAACTTTGGCGACCCGCTACTCCTTGAGATTAAGTCCATTGGAGCAGGTACCTTTAGATTTGAAGCCCCTAACCTTATGGCAGAACACGACGGTAATTTAGACGCCATGTGGAAAGCGCTAGATGCGCCATTTATGTCGCATATCAAACAGGCACAGATGTACATGAAGCTAGCAGAGCTCATGGGTATGGAGATTCAGCCTCAAGAGGCGCTGTTCTTGTATGAGAACAAGTCTAATCAAAGCCACAAGGAATTTGTTGTTCCTAAGAGCGACTTCGGTATTAGCCACATCTTAGAAGCCGCTCAAATGATTGTAGATGCAGTTGACAAGGGTGAAGCGCCCTCGTGTAATATTAATCAAAACGAAGGCTGCTACCAGTGTAAGGTGTATAACGATGTTCAAGCTTGAGACCACAGGAATTAGTAAAGACATCATTAAGCTTTTGGGTGAGCAAGGATTAAACATCCGTCAAGTGCTTGACCTAGATATGCCAGAGTTTCCCGAGGACATCACTTTGGTAGACGACCAAGAGCTTATGGTGATGGCGTCTAAGTACATGGAGAACTACAACATGATGCGCACGCAGACAGCCTGCGCTCAGGTCGCCGAACTCGAGGCAGAGAACGAGTATGACCGTGCCGAGGCATACGCCCTTATGGAGACTTCTACAGGTAAGGCAACAGAAAAGGCTGGCTTACTTAAAGCTGCTGTTTTATTGCGCCCTGAAATCCAAGAGAAGCTACAGGTAAAGAGCTATGTGTATGCTTACCGCAAGCTTATGGAGACTACTCAGGACAACATGGAGCGCTATTACAACCTAGTTAGCCGCGAGTTAACACGTCGTACCTCTAGCGATAGAGACCGTATGCGTAACAATAGATTTACTGCTTAATGGCAAAGCCTAAGCTTTTTAATGGCGGGTTGGTAGAAGGTAAGCCTGTATATATCGGCATCGACCAGTCGTATAGCGGATTTGCCATAACTGCTTTAGACGCCGAAAACAAGACTGATTACTACAGCGTTGTCTATAAGGCTGAAGGCTCAGGTGTTCAACGTCTAAAAAATATTCAGGGCTTTATGATGGATGTCCTGTATCAATATGAGATTGTTGATGCCGCTATGGAGGGCTACGCCTTCGGGTCTCAGATGGCAAACATGCTGGGAGAACTAGGGGCTGTGGTCAAAATGACCATGTATGAATTTGGCGTCTATCCATTGATTGTTCCGCCCACTAACTTGAAGAAATATGTGACAGGCAAAGGCAACGGCATATCCAAAAGCCAAATGCTCCTATACGTATTTAAGAAGTGGGGAGCAGACATTAGCGATGACAATGCTGCAGACTCCTACGCCTTAGCTAAGCTTGTCTCAGGTTCAGCGGAATTGGAGTATGAAAAGGATGTGTATACTAAGCTTCAAGACCCCAAGTTTAGGGAGAAACCATGAGTGAAGCACAAGAAGTGCTAACGCGCTTACGCAGGGCCAAAGAAGAAGTTGTTAAGCTTGAAGACCTGTATCGAAAAATTTGCAAATGCAATGACAGACTTCCAGGAACAGAAAATTTGCCCTTAAACACCTATCAAAAACTATATGACACTTGCGACTATCATCAACTAAGGATACGAAATCATGGCTAAAGCTAAAGGAAATAGAAACGATGCCCGTCCAAACGGCAAGGCATCTAAGAAGAACCCAAAAACCAACGTTAAAAAGGGCAAGACCGTAGGCGGCTATTCACCAGCCAAGCTGAAGGTTCGTGCAGCTAAGCGAGCTGGATAATGCCACGTTACGATTACAGCTGTATTGAGTGCGATATGACTATTGAGATGAACCACGGTATGCAGGAGTCGCCGTTAGTTCCATGCCCTAAGTGTGGTTATGATATGACCAAGGTATATTCCGTACCAGGAATACAGTTTAAAGGCGGAGGATGGGGCGGACAATGAGCGAAGAATCATTTGTAATTAATGACCCAACATGGGCATCACAGTTCCAAAAAGACCTTGATGAGTACATGATGGTTGTACAGGACAGCGTAGACTCAGACGAAGATGTGGAAACCCTTTCAGGTCAGCCTTATTGCGGATGTATGGATTGTTATTGGAGAGAAGTGTTAACTTTTGCGTCCCCACGAATTATGCGTGCTCAACTAGAAAAGAAGATTGAGCTGCTCTAATGGCCCTTGACCTACGAGATAAAGACAATCCCCTACACGTCTGTATCTGTGGGTCCATGCTTTGGAACGTCCAAGCCATGTTTGAGGACGGCGAAATATCCTTATATATGCTGGATATGGATTGCGCCCTTTGTGGTTCAAAGGCCACAGCACCAACTCCCATAGACGTTTAGCCTGAAATTCGGCGCTTGGAAACCCATACTTTAGGGGTAATACTAATCCGAGCATAAGAAGGTAAACATGTCTGAAGTAGTAAAAGAAGAAGAAGAGGGCATCCTCCGCGTAGGCGCAGGAAGCAACCCACAAGCCGTAGCATCAGCAATCGCCCACAGCATCTATGAGACTCGCGGATGCAAGATTCGTGCTGTTGGAGCAGGCGCAGTAAATCAAGCCGTTAAAGCCATTGCAATCGCCCGTGGATACACGGCTCCACGCGGTCTCGACCTCAGTTGCATTCCTGGTTTTGCCAGCATTGAAAGCCACGATGGACAGATTTCTGCCATTGTGTTCGTAGTCGAAGCCCGTTAAGCACTAATTTCGCGCCTAAAGGTTCTATTCTTATTTAACCCCCTTTGCAAAGGAAAACCATGGAAAAACCAAAGAGCGAACCACATCTTGCTCCAGCTTCGGCTAAAGTAAGCAAGGTAGATTTTAAGACAGCTTCACCTGAAAAGGGCAAACTTGTCAAGAAGAAGGGCGCACAAGCTGGCGACCCTTCAATCAAGGATGCAGCCCACCGTTCACACGTTAAGGCGCGTTCAGGCGCTCGTTACGGAATCAAAGTTGGATTCGAGAAGCAGACATCACCAGAAGCTGGCGCAACCCAGGGCAATGGTCGTTTGATTCCTCCAGCGATTAACCGTAGCAAGCCTAACTTCTCAGCAGGTATGGCTGAATAAAAGAACTTGCAAAACGCCCTCCAGAAATGGGGGGCTTTTTGTTTGCTATAACCCTAAAGGTGTGGTTGAATAACACCCATGTCATTAAAAGATGAACTAGCTAACCTAACAAAAGTTGCCGCTAGCGCGGGTCCCGCTTCTAAAGGTAGATGCTCAGTTGCAGAATGGCTAAAAGAGCAAGATGACCAGTTGGTAGCCGAATTTAAAGAGCTGTTAGAGACAAAGACATCCACATTAGAGCTACATAGGTTTTTAGTTTTAAAGTTCCCTGATTTACCTTTCCGAACAACCACATTTCGTTCACACAGAAACCATTGGTGCTCATGTCTATAAAAGATGACTTTAATAGTTTTATAAAAGCAGGAAAAGAAGGTTCAGATAAAGTTACAAAAGATGTTCCAGAAGCGTGGCGACCACGCTCTGAAATTAGTGAAACAGGCGGATATGTAGTTTCCTCACCAGCAGCTGGTGAAACAGTGCCAGGCGCACGAGACGCACTTATTGAGGCTAACTTAAACCCAGATGAGTGGACAGTCACTTCTGTACGCCGTGGACGTTGGCAGCGTTACGATGGAGAATGGTTAGAGTCGCTTCGACTTAATATCGTTCCTTCTAGTGGCGCAGGTATTGACTACGATGCTCAGGCCCTTATTGACGAGCTAAATAAATGGAAGCCAGGAAAGTCAAACGAACAAACTGATGGAGATTTAACTGCCGTCTATAGCCTCGGTGATACTCAATATGGAAAAGATGACACCCCAGCTATTGTTGACCGAGTATTGCGTGCTTTTGATGAGTGCGTAGAGCACCACAAGTTGTTGATGAAGAAGTATCCCAACCGCATCACACAGATTGCCCTTCCTCAGCTTGGCGACTGCATCGAGGGAATGACTAGCCAAAAAGGTAAGGTCATGGGTCGCCACGATATTGGAGTAGCCCAGCAGGTACAGGTTGGTCGTCGTGTGCTTATGGCGCAGATTAAGGCGATGGCTCCCTTTGCCAGCAAGATTATTGTTCCTGTCGTTCCAGGAAACCACGATGAAGTACAGCGGTTCTTAGTTTCGCGCCCAGAAGATTCGTGGCAGATTGAGATTGTTCGCGCCGTGGAAGACGCCTGTCAAGAGAACGAGTACCTACGTAATAAAGTAGAGTTCCGCTACCCAGCTAAGGACGACAGCACCTTGTGCGTTAACTTAAACGGCACCATGTACGGCATGGCTCATGGTCATCAAAAGTCCGATATGGTCAAGTGGTGGTCAGGTCAGGTTATGGGTAACTGTGCAGTTGCACAGGCAGATATCCTCAATGTTGGTCACCTTCACCACTACGATGTACAAAGCGTAGGAACTAGACTATTTATTCAAAACCCAGCTATGGACAATGGTTCAGGTTGGTGGCGTGATAAGTCAGGTTTAGAGTCGCACCCAGGAATCGTGTCTTTAGTTGTAGGTCAAGGTTTTGATGCCCGTCGTGAGTTAGTAGTACTAGGCGGGTTTCGCTAGCCTATAATGGCTATATGCCAGGCACACATCAAAATGTCCAAAATCTCGGCGCAGCTGGGATGTACGGAACCAACACCAATTACGGTGGCGGTGGTGTTCCTGTCGCACGTTCTGAACTTGACTTCCTTCGCTTAGGTGTTGGCCGTCAACCATCCGCAGAATATCCAGACGGTTATTTAGGAACAATTCGTACACGACGCGATGACCGTGGACGCCCAGGTTCTACATCAGAGAACGTTTTAGACTCACTCAAGGTTCGCATTACACAGCGCGGCTACCAACGCGGTGTGCACAAAGGCGAACGTATTGACGCCGCTGGTTATTACTATCCAGCTGACTTAGGTCCAGAACGTGGAATTCGCCGTCAAATGGCAGGTGTTCGTGACGGTAACGTTATTAGAACTAAGCGTAATACAGATAACCAATACCTAGCTCCAGCACCACACTTGCCTAATGATGGTAAGGCGGGCCCAGCAGCGAAGAGCGATTCACCTATGGGTGTGAACTTGAACCGAGCACAGCGCTTGAGTTCCCTATCACCAAATTGGAAATAAATGACAGGTAGACAATCAGACGGTGTTTACTCCCGCAAACCATGGCAAGCACCACCAGAGGCTGCCTACCCACCCCAAGCTTATATTGGCCCTTTTGCCTCTAATCAAGAGCGTCTACTGAGCCAATCACTAGCAGCTAATCTAATGACAGGCGCCGAACTACAAGAATATGTGCGCCCTCCACTACCCCAGGTTGTACTATTTCCTGAGCGCTATGGATACACAGATACAGAATTGAGTATTGAGGACATCATTCAGCTCCCTGGACGTGCTCAGCAGCGTGTAGAATCAGACTTTAGCCAAACTCCAAATACAACCGAATCAAGCAGCAGAAACGACTTAGGAGGTTCCGTTTAATGGGACGCAATAAAAAAGACTTTGATTACGAAACGGCCAATGAGCCAAACCCTTCACGCGTAAACGCCGAAACCCCTAACCGTACTGTTTCCCACGAAAACCGTGCAAAGATTGCCGCTGATATGGCAAAAATGTTTGGTAAAAAATGAACAACGACCCAGGATTACTTACAGACTCGACTGGCGATGGTATGGCAGGGGCTGAAGATGTTGCCCTTTCCACCCAACGCGACCTTAAAACCACCTATTACAACGGTTCTAGGCCTTGTATTGAGTGTGGCATGACCTTAAATCCCGTACAATCGTTACATACGGATACGTGCCCAAATTGCACACGCCGTAAGCAAGCTAAACACCTCAAAGGACGGATGGCCTAATGACCGTAAATAATTCGCGTTCCATGAACGCTTCACTTGATGAGGGCGCAACTGACGGCAAGTACCGTAAGGCACGTCCAAACACCACTGTTATTCCTGGTCTTGGTGACCAGATTGTTAAGCAAGAGCGTGCAGGTTTGCACCCATATATGAACTATGGCTTTATTAACTCTGAAGAAGCTAATAAGGTTAACCCAGGTAAGTAACATGTCAAAAGACCGCGCACACGACTCTAAGCGAGTTACTGGTTCTGCAGCAGAGATGCTTGGACCAAGACAACATGTTTTGGTAACACCTGCTGAAGAAGATGTACAGCCCTACGCCACAGCCAGCTATGAATTTGACGTACATCCAGAAGCAACTTCTAAAGACGTTGGTATGCACATTGCACGAGCAATTAAAGGTGGCATGCCAAAGCCTGCTAAAGTTGAATGGAATCCAAAGAAGTAATGAACCCTAAAGAACCGCAGTTTGCCGATAAGGGAAAGAAAATCCCTAACTTCCCACAGCCACATATGTGGCCTAAGGGCTCGATTGCTGCGGGTGGCGACGACGACTATCGTCATATTAGTATTGATGACTACGAAGCAGCTCGTGAGCATAACCGTGAATGGCAAGCTCAGCGTGCAGCATGGGAAAAGGAATAATCATGGAGCCTACACACAATCAGTTCCCACCAAGCGGCAAGTTTAATGAATCTGGTTCGGTAAAAGTAACACGTAAAAATGACATCCCCGAGGACCGCCCAGACGCCAGGGTTAATTATGTATTAAACAAAAAATACAAAGAAAAGCTAAACGCTTTTGGTTTTTCCGAGGCCCAACAAAATATGTCTGACACTAACAATAAAATTTGGGCAAGAAAAGATAAAGCTTTTCAACGTGCACAAGGTGAAATTAAGACTATTAAGATTGATTCAGGTAAAAAGTGAAGCCAACAGAGTCACAATTTCCTGAGCAGACTGACGACCGTCCAGAGGGCTGGGATTACATAACCCCAGAAACCATGGATGAGATGGAAAACCATTTCACCAGCACTCAGCCTCAAGAGCACTCACAGAAGAAGATTAACAATGTCTGAAACACCAGGAGACCGCGGTCCTAGTAGCCTTCGCGTTGTAAATTTTGACGCCAAGAACCCTATTCATCAAGGCATTATGGCTAGTCGAGATGTAAACCATAACATTGACGTGGCTAAGGGCAAGGACAACAAAAAGCGCATCATTATGCCTGTTGCACCTGGCATGGAATCAGAGCCTAAGCAATCGACGCGTTACCCTTCCACTAATACGCACACCGAACCTTATGTATACAAAGAAGAGAAGCCAGCCGCTAAAAAAGCTGCGCCTAAGAAGAAGGCTGCTCCAGCACCTAAAAAAGCAGAGGCACCAGCACCTAAAACTACTGCTAAGCCTGCCCCTAAGAAGACAGCCGCCCCTGCTGTTGCTGTTGAGTCTGGCGTAAAGATTAAGACCGATGCCACACTCGCAGCTAAAGCTGCGGCTGAAAAAGAGGCGGAAAAAGCTGCAGCAGAGGCTAAAAGAAAAGCCGAAAGAAAGCGCCAGCTTAAAGAAGGACACAACCCGATTAGGGCTAATTACTACAACGATTAGTAGTTAGTCTATGATAAGCTTCGGTTATGGCCGATACCTTTGAGACCGAACGTTTTAACCTTCTTGTTTGTAAAACATGCCAAACAATCGAAGAGCTTCCCTATACTAAAACTGGTGAGTATCTAGGCGAAGGTAAGTATAAGCAAGACGACAACCCTTTTGTTGAGCTGGCTGCAAGTAAGCATGGTCCAGACCACATTGGTTATCCGCTTATGGACGTGCTCCAAGGATACTGGATGACCCCAAAGGTCAAAGAAAGTATTGTCGCAGAATTGCGTGAAACCTTTTTCGGTAAGGGCGCGTCGTCAGGTCTTGATGTTTTCGGTACAGGATTTTACGGACTTAAAGACACCTACAGCCAAGACGCAATGAGCTGTTGGAAGATTCATAATAGCCCTAAGGGTCAGTGCTCCGATTACAAGCATGAGCGTAAGAAGTTGAACGCAGGAACAGATGCTGAACGCCGAGCCGAAGGCCTAGGTAAGTCAAACATCAAAGTTTATCTGTGTGATTTTTGCCCTGTAAAAATGTACAACCAGCACAAGGCGTACAAGGAGCGCGGGTTGTATGAGTGACGTTGTTGTAGATGTAGAGGCCGTCTTTGCTATCGCCCTTCGTAAAGACGGCACATTTTTTGCCACCACAGACGTCGACACCAATTTTGCCCCCCAAAGGGACGCTACAATCCTAGACGTTCGACGGGGCTGTACTGACGTTCTAGAAGTTATGTCCAATAACGACCTAGCCAACTTAATTATGGCAAAATTGACAGCAAATAGCCAAACTGAGTCTGAACGCACAGCCAGTTCAATCCGCCAGGCGCTGTCAGACAAAGGTATACTGTAACTACACAGACCTAAGGGGCGATTATGGCAACTCCTCGTAAGAAACCTACTAAAAGAGTTTCTGTTGTCAAAAATGAAGAGCTAACGCCGTTAGATATTCATGCTATTCAACTGCATGAACTGTACAAATCATTTCGTCGCGCAGGATTTCCTGTAGATATTTCGATGGCGCTTATTACTGATAAAAGCGCACATCCTGATTGGTTTTACACAATGGTTCCTGATTTAGAAGTTTTAGAAGAAGAAGACGACGAAGACTAGACTATACTAAGCTAATGAACATCTACGAAGCATTAGCTAAGAACGCTGTGCCCGTAGAGCTAGCGCCATCAGAAACATCGTACTTTAGCGCCCCTAATGCAGGCTTAGACCCTCGCCTATTTCGCAACAACAAGCTTATTGGCAGTGTACGCAACGGTATCTTGAGCATTTTGTTCGACCACTTGCGTCGCCACTATTACAACCCTGAAGCTTACATTTACGCTTGGCTTGCTGGCTCTGGCGTTTCTTATCAGTGGGCAGCTAACCGCACACCAGCAGACCTCGATTGTCTAGTAGGCATTGATTACATAGCGTTCCGTCGCTCCAACACAAAATTTGCGGGTCTTAGCGACCAAGAAATTGCCAGTATGTTCAACGATGATTTTCGCGCTGAGCTTTACCCGCTGACAGAAAACTATTTGGATTCCTTTGAGCTGACCTTCTATGTCAATGTCAATACTGATATCAGAAACATCAAGCCCTACGCCGCGTATTCACTAACAGATGACGACTGGACAGTTGAGCCTAGCGAACCCAACATCAAAAGCAAACCACAGTGGGAACAGAAGATTGCCCGTGATGAAAACATGGCTGTTGAGATTCTAGAACGCTACTCACAGGCGCTTGCCAACATTGGTTCTGCTACTACTGCCTCCGCTCGTCTTAATGCTGAGGCTGCGCTTAAACTGGCTGTAGACCAGGGCGCAGCGTTATTTGAGGACATTCATCACGGACGCGGGTCTGCGTTTAGCCCCAGCGGTAAGGGGTACGCCGACTATGCTAACTACCGTTGGCAAGCAGGAAAGAAGGGTGGAGTGGTCCAAGCCCTCAAGCAATTGAAGGACATTTCCACAAAGACACGAGAAGATTTTGAAGCACATACCTACGGAATGACGCTGCCAGATGCTAGTGTTCTAGTCCGTAGAGCCGCAACATACAAGCACTAACCTAAGTTCAATCGGAGCATATTTTGGCAATAGTAATGTTCGTAGACGACGTATTGCGTTCGGATACAGGAAGCCCTATCTATCAGGGTCTAGCCCTTTATCGAATGTTCAATGAGGACGTTCGAGTTATCTTGCTCTGTGACGATAAAGCAAAAACCAATCGTTGGCTACTTGAGCACAAGATAAATAAGTTTGACGACCTCGTAGACCTGAACGTTCCAGGTGTGTTAGACGACCCAGACATTGAACAAGTCAAGTACGTTCGTTCTCAAGGCAAGGTGGAGTTGGTAGTCACAGGCAACACCGACCTAGCCAAGAAGCTGTTAGAGATTGGGCTAGATACTCTATTGTTTTTGCACCCTACTTATCTGCGCCCAGAGTTCCGTCCAGATGGACGTCAAGGAATGAAGAGCTGGGCAGCTATTGAAGATGAGCTGGACAAGCAGATTGAAATGATTAAGGAAGACCCTAGAGTCTAATGCGTATCATTTACTTAGGTGCGGAAGTTCCATCCAACCGTACCCTTCTAGAGTCCACCACCGCCAACCATGTTGGGGTTAGTTTTTGGCGCCTATATCGTCGTGGGCTACCCAAGACCAAGGCATACCTTCTAGAGAATTACTTTACGCCCGATACCCATATTTACGCCCACGCAGGTATCCCCAAGCCCGAGAAGCTAACACAGGAAGAGCTAGAAGAATTTTGCGCCCTGTACGAGGAGTTCATCGCTAATAACATAGACAGGATTGTGAGCTTTAACGAGGTTGTTCATCCCACGCTCACTCCTGAGTTTATTACAGAGCAGAGGAAAACCTGCTGGAATGAAGTTCCGCCCTCTAAGTTCCAACCAGTTTGGCAGCCCCAGACAGGAATAGATGGCTTTAAGAAGATGGTCGAGCACTACCTAGATATAGGAATCATGGGCGACGACATAGAGCACGAGACCCAGCTAGCTGCCCTCACACGGGGATATACAGCCCGAGGAACCCGTTTCCACGCCATCAATACCGCCAAGCCCTACAACCTACGTCAGGTCAAGGTAGAGACCGCCAGCACCCTGTCTTGGCTGGCCCCCATGCTTCACGGTGAAACGATTGTCTGGGACGGTACTAAGCTTGTTAGATACAACAAGGGCATGAAAGAACAGGCTCGTGTACGCTACGCCAAGATATATGAAAAGGCGGGCTTGGACTACGACCTGATTATGGAAGATGACCCACAAGAAGTCTGTCGTCTGGCTGTATGGTCATACGAACAATACGAAGCGAGGATGAACATGAGTGGCGCAGAAGACGGCTTCCTATCGCATAACAGCGAGTGGAGCGATGTGGAGGATAGTGGGGAAACTACCCCCTCCGTAAGCGATAACAAGGGTATTGGCATGCGGAAAGTTGAGAGCCGAAATCCAGAAGAAATGGGCAATTTACCCGTCTTCGGATACGACTTTAAGACCGTTGTAGAGACCGATGAAGACGGTCAAGACATCATCAAAGACGTCCCTGTTGTGCGCTCGCAAAGTAGCACTATTCGTCAGTGCGATACCTGTTTTGTAGCTGCTAACTGCCCCGCATTTAAGCCGCAAACAATGTGCGCTTTTAACCTTCCTATTGAGGTAAAGACTAAAGACCAGCTTAAGAGTTTGATTAACGCAATGATTGAAATGCAGGGTCAAAGAGTCGCTTTTATGCGTTTTACTGAAGAAATGAATGGTGGATACGCAGACCCCAACGTTTCCCAAGAGATTGACAGATTGTTCAAGCTCATCAAAACCACCAAGGATTTGGACGACTCAGCCTCGTTTATTCGCATGACTGTAGAGGCAAAAAATGGGTCTGCTGGTGTGCTCTCTAACATCTTTGGAGACAAGGCGCAAGCCCTCCGAGAGCTTCCTAACGGCGGCTTAAATGAAGAGCAAACCACCAAAATTATTAAAGATATCAGCGAAGGCTGATATGCGATAGGAGTGATAAAACTCCTATGGAATCGCTTGTGCTCTAATTGGCACTTAGTCTGCCTGTGTACTACTGTAACGCATCGCTAAACTTATACACTCCCCGCATGATGAGGGTGCTAACTACAAAGAGAGAAGGTCGAAATGGGTTTGTCTTTCCGTCTGACAGAAGATTTCCTGACAGGATATCGGGACAAGAAAGTTCCGTGGGGATACCAAGACGCGGCAGGCAACTCGGTAGGAGAAATTACTTTTCTTCGTACCTATTCCCGACTCAAAGAAGATGGCACCAAAGAAACGTGGACAGATGTCTGCGAGCGAGTCATCAACGGTATGTATTCGCTTCAGAAAGACCACGCCAAGTTAAACCGACTTCCATGGTCAGACTCCAAGGCAGCTGCCTCAGCTAAAGAGGCTTTCGACCGACTATGGAACCTCAAGTGGACGCCACCAGGACGCGGACTATGGGTCATGGGTACTCCGCTTGTTAATGAACAACGCAACTCAGCTGCGCTCCAAAACTGTGCTTTTGTCTCCACAGACTCCATGACTAAGCTCAACCCAGCCAAGCCTTTTGCCTTCCTCATGGAGGCGTCGATGCTCGGCGTAGGTGTTGGATTCGATGACAAAGGTGCGGACAAAGACTTCGCAATTTTTGCCCCTACTGAAGGAGATACATATGTCATCCCCGACACCAGAGAAGGCTGGGTGGAATCACTTACCGCCCTCCTCAATTCCTACCTTAAGCCAGATACGAAGAAGCCTATCTTTGACTACTCAGAAATCCGCCCAGCAGGTACTCCGATTAAAACCTTTGGAGGAACAGCCGCGGGACACGAGCCACTAGAGAAACTTCACAACCACATTACTAAGATGTTTACTGGCCGAGCAGGTCAGAAGCTGACTCGCGTGGATATCGCTGATATTGGAAATATGATTGGCGTCTGCGTTGTATCAGGAAACGTTCGTCGTTCAGCTGAGTTGCTGATGGGTCGAATTGACGACCAAGACTTCCTCAATCTCAAGAACGCTGAGAAGTTCCCTGAGCGCAACTCTTATGACCCTAAGAACCCAGGCTGGGCGTGGATGTCCAACAACTCTGTTGAGGTATCGGTAGGTCAAGACCTCTCCGCTATCGTGGACGGTATCGCTCACAACGGAGAGCCAGGCGTTATCTGGATGGACGTCACACGAAAGTATGGTCGTCTCAAAGATGGTATTAACAACAAGGACTGGCGAGCTATGGGGTACAACCCATGCGCTGAGCAATCTCTTGAATCGTATGAGTGCTGTACTTTGGTTGAGACCTATCTCAATCGTCACGACAACTTAGATGACTTTAAGCGCACTCTCAAGTTTGCTTACCTCTATGCCAAGACCGTGACTCTCTTGCCTACCCACTGGGAAGAGACCAACGCCATCATGCAACGTAACCGTCGCATTGGAACCTCTGTATCAGGTGTAGCTAACTTCTCTGATAACAAGGGTCTTCCTGTTCTTCGCAAGTGGCTCGATGAGGGCTACATGGTTGTCAAGGAATACGATAAAGGCTATTCAGAGTGGCTCGGTATTCGTGAGTCAATCAAGATGACAACTGTCAAGCCATCAGGAACAGTCTCTATTCTTGCAGGTGAGAGCCCAGGTGTGCACTGGTCTGTTGGTGGTAAGTTCTTCCTTCGTGCGATTCGCTTTGCTAACTCTGACCCTATGTTGCCTCTCTTTAAGATGGCTAACTATCGTGTTGAGCCAGCAAGTGAATCTCCTAAAACAACCTCAGTAGTGTTCTTCCCTGTAAAGTCAGACGCTCTCCGCTCTGAGAAGGAAGTCTCTATCTATGAGAAGATTCATCTAGCCGCTGCTGCACAGTATGAGTGGTCAGATAACTCTGTATCAGTAACAGTCTCTTTTGACCCTGAGACAGAAAGTAATGAGATTAAAAGAGTTCTTCATATGCACGAAGGACAGCTCAAAACCGTCTCATTCTTGCCGTCAGGAAACACTACATATCCACAGATGCCTTACACTCAGATTAGTGAAGAAGAGTATGAAGAAGCAACTATGACTCTCTTCCCTATTGACTTTGCTGGTGTCTATGCTGGTATGGCGGCTGACGCGGTAGGCGAGGCTTACTGCACAACAGACGCGTGTGAAGTAAAACTAATTAAAGATAACCAATAGCAAAAAGCCCCTGAGAAATCAGGGGCTTTCTTATTTACTCTTCGTCTTCACCGTAATCATCTTCATCATCTCCGAATCCTGTAAACGGTTCGGTAGCGCCCCAATCTTCATCGGGGATAATCGGGTCTTTCTCGAATCCCATGTTAGTTCTTCTTATTAGGATTCTTAATTAACTTGCAGTATGTAGAGCCGTTAAAAGCGTCCTGCCACATATGGTGTACGCCTTGCTTGTCCACACAGATATAGCCAGCAAGATTAGGGGTGCTTGCCTGCGCTGATGAGATAGAAAACGCGGTCAAAGCGGTCGCTACTAAGATTACTTTTTTCATTAGGCATTTACCTTCCATGTAATAGAGCCTGTCAAGTGAGTTGGCTTGCCATTGTCATCTGTTGCTTTAACTTCCATCTTAATAGCTTTGCGTGGCGTGTTCTCCACAACGTAAGCCTTTAGGTAGCGCTTAGCGGCTGAAGCATTAGACCAAGCTGAGTGGTTATTGCCATTCTCGTCTGTTACCAAGAGAAGCCATGCACCACCGCGTTCTACCGAGGTGTTCTTAGTTATTGACGCTTCGAGCGCCTTGTCAATCTTTTTAACCATGTCTCTCTCCTTATGAATTGATGAATAGATAGCGACCTGATAGCCACTGATTCTTTGCTGTGCCTGAGGCTGATGTTAGCAGATTGTTATAGGTGGCTGTCCAATTGGCGCCTCGATTGAGGCTGAGCCACGCCGATACAGCAGCGGTGGCGTTGGATGTGCCAGCCATAAACTTAACTGAGCCATTGTCATTGGTGACAAAGTATCGAGCGTTAGAGTACAGCGTTGTTTGAGCGTTGCCATTGCTGTAGAGACCGATAGCAGGGGAAGCTTTTGGGTCCCATGCGTAGGGTTGCATACCACCCCACGGATTATCTGTTGCTCCTACTGAGATGACGTTAGGCAAGCAGGCAGGTGCAAACACCTGAGTTCTGTTACTGGTGTTACCTGTTGCTGCTACAACCTGAACATTCTCTCCTTGAAGGGTGTTGATGTCATCCTGCAATCCAGCAGGCACGGCGCACCCTGCAAAAATCGCGCCCTGAGAGATATTGACTACCCCAATATTGTATTTAGCCTGATTAGCCACCACCCAATCCAGTGAGGTCTTAATAGAGGCTAAAGAGTATAGGTAGGGATTACCCAGTGCCGTTACTCCTACAATCTTGATAGGGATTACCTGAATGCTTGGATTAACCTTCACCATGATAGAAAGCATCTGCTCCCCATGATTTACTTCTGCGTTGGTAGAGGTCGTTACCTGCTGAGCCGCCCCTACGCCTTCCATAGAGCTCTTTCCATTAGAGCATGAGGTGTTCTCAATAAAGCACACCTCATGGACAATGTTGCTACTGAATAGGGAGTCATTGACTCCACTATCAATCAGAACAACCGTAGGCTGTGCTGAGGCATGGGCAGGTGATACAAGGGTTGCACCTACTACTAAGGCTAATAATAACTTACGCATAGTGCACTTCTCCGATTTCTGTTAGTAACCAATCAAAGCTAGGGTTTTCAGGGTTGCCTTCCATGCGTTGCAACTCCTCTAGGCTATCCACGTACGCCATGATAAAGAGGTCGCTTACGCCAAAAGTATCTGTCTCGTTATCTTCGTTGTATTCGCCAAAAGAAACGTACTCCTGAAAGCAAATACTAGGATTAGTTTCGTCTTTCCAGCGAATCATTACTGTTGCGCCAATCGGCGTGGTTTGTGTTGAGCTCACTTGGCACTCTCCAATGCTTCTCGTAGTTGTGCTTCTGATATGCGTACTGCTCCACCAAACTTATATGAGTTCAGCTTGCCCTCTTTAATCAGCTTATAGACGGTCTCTCGTGTGACAGACATAGCCTCGGCTACCTGCGCGGGTGTATAAAACTTTTCCATTAGTCTCCTGCTTCCACTTTTATATCTATGATATTAAACTGAGATATGTTTAGACCATTTTCATCTAACCAAGCCTCAGCTAATCGCTTTGCTTGTTCTTCTTCGTAGGCGTTAATACACGTTGTTACTAAAAAGTAATCAGTAATAAACGTTACATCAAACATCATTTCTTGTTCCATGATTATTCCTTACTAAGCCTAGTGTTAAGGTCTTGGATGATTGGATTCTCAAACTCGGGCTCTACTTCGTCCCAGCCCCCACGACTATCGTAGTAATTACCCTCAGTAAAGTGGGCGTCCATAGAGTCCCAATCTATCTCCCATGTCTTCGTCTCCATGTCGTACTTGACAACATAGTGAAGCTCTCTTACATCATCAGATTTCATAAAGTTCATTTCCGTTCTCATCTCGGTAGAAAACACTACCGTTAGAAATGTCTTGCTCCACATCGTCCTCAATCCATTCGATAACATCATCGAGAGTAACCTCTTCGACAGGCTTCTCTAAGCCGTCAGAGATATACCCGACAATCTCCTCAACATCATAAGAGACAACTTTCATAGCGTTAATACGCTCAGGTAATTCATTCATAATTAAAATGCCTTCTCTACTAGATAACCCTCAACGAGGGTCGCTCGGATTTCATACAGATTATTTAATGCGGTTTTCGCGCTCTTTGATTCTTCTATGGAGTCAATGCCCTCTTCACATAGAACGATTAAATCTTCTACGGTCTTGTATAAAGGCTCTTTCATGCTTCTATCTCCCCTTGTTCGATTCCCAAGCTCGCTCAGGTAGTTCGTTCATTTTTTAGCCTTATTTACGCTATAGTCCGCCCACTTTAGTAGGTCGTAGTGAGACTCTTCCATAGCTAGCTCTTCGGCTTGCTCTATCGCTTGCTCTTCGTCCTTAGCCTTAATTACATAGGTAATCGGGTCTAAGTGGATAGTTACTTCGTACTTTGTCATGCTTCTATCTCCCCTTGTTCGATTCCCAAGCTCTTTAGCTCGGGTGTTAAGCAATCATAGTGGTATTTATTATTCTGTCCATTTTCGTCAGTTATTGTTATGTCTTCATCTAAGTAGATAGTCTTGCCACAACTATCGCACTCGTATCCAGCGCACTCTCCACAGAGCCAGCCGTCACGCTCTCCATCATCATACGATAGGCGATTCATGCCGATACCTACTGTCGAGCCGTCAGAGAGCGTCATAACTCCTAGTGTGGGTGTTCCACACTCTAGACATGGGTCATTAGTCATGCGAAAGTCCTTTCAGGAAAAACGTGCTTGGTGTTGCCGAATACGGTTTGCTCGGCAGGTTCTAAGAACATAGCCTCAGTAAATAATTCGCGCCCTAGCGACCAATCTGACCATGAACCGTCAGAAGATAGAGAGAAAGAATCTTCATCAAAGACATAACGAGCTAGGATTAAGATAGCCGTAACCACATCATCATAAGGTTTCTTGGCGGTCTTGACGAACTCCCAGCGTGTATTAGTCCTACTAATGAACAGGGTCTCATGTCCCAGCTCTCCCTTGCCGTTGATAACTACGACCTCACTATTAAGCTCAGTTTCTAGGTCAAAGTCCCATGCGTGGCTTAGGATAGAATTCGCGCCCTTGATAAAGTAGTTCCAGCGCGTTTGTGTTGGTTTTTTATGAATCTGAAAGTAGTGTGTGTATCCCATTTTATTTGTAACTCTCCTCAATCTTCTCATCGCTCAACTCATCTAATAGATAGTTAAGGCTCTTCTCGTTGTGTTCTTCCCAATCAACAGCCCACTCAGGCGTGTCAATCCATGTACCGTCAGGGCTTGTAAAGCTCACCAGCTCGTACCCATCCCACTTATCCCAATGGAGAATAACGCGGTACTCATTACTTTCATAAGTAAGGCTAATAAACTTGTCCCAAGCGGTGTCTTCTTGCTTTACTGAGCTTACTTTAAGCATGGTCTTCGTATCCTTCCTTGATTCCGTGTAGTGAATAATCATCTTTTACGCCGTAAGGCTCATGCTTGACACAATGATTCCAGCACGTTCCGCACTCTCCACAATGGTCAATCTGAGAGCCTGTCTCATACTCAGCTTGGCATACGTCACACGTACCCATGCTTTCGTCTGTCTCATGCGGTAAAAGCTCTAGGTACTCTTTGCCCTCAGCTCGCGCCTTTTCGTACTCCTCGTATTCGTTCATGCCATTACTCCATTTCTAGGACAATCTGAGTAGGGAAAGTTCTCTTGTTCTTCACAGGTGCAGAACCCAAAGCGCTCAACCTGAGTCTCATGCGTGAGCTCTAAGAGCTCTTGCATGGATAGCGAGCGGTGCAGAGAGCAATACATTTTGCCCGCCTCTTCGGTGAAGAATCCGCTATCAGTATCCGACCAACCGCACTCGTAACATTTATTCATCTTAGTTAATAACCTCTCCGCAACTATCGCACTCGGTAATCTTGTCCTGAATATCCGCCCCACTACACTCGGGGCAACGTTCTTCGGTGCTGATAATCGCGCCCTCTTGACCGTCTCCACACGGTAGGCATAGCACCGACTCGTCATACATAATCTTGACGGTATCGTGGTGGTGGCGTGTATTCATCTTAGTAACTTCCAAAGTAGTAACCGTCAATCTCCCAGTAATCACCCTGTAATAAATCGCGCCCCCAAGCCTCAAAATTAAAATACTTACAGAGGAGAGAGTCGTAATCGTCAAAAATCCCTAAGTTCTCAGCAATATCAGAGGCAAAATCCGCGACCGAATCGTACTTACCTACGTAAGACTCATGGAAGCTAGGGATATGGTCTTGCCACTCCTCTAGCGGGACATGGTGATTATCTAGATAAGCAATAAACGCCTTGACAGGGATATTTTCGTTCTCGCACTCGGCGTTAATATCCTCTAATAGGCTCTTGATATAGCTCATTAGAAATCCTGCCCTACAACAGTAAGAAATCCCGCGTTAGGGTTCTCGGTGTCAGTAGTTACAGAGTTAATGAAACGTAGGTCACAAGAGTTATCGAACCAATCTTCGATAAGAGCCAACATCTCGTCAGGGGTAGTATCTACTGAGCTAACCAATGGGTCATAACCATAACCGCGCATAAGTTCCATTTGATTATCGTCCATAAGAATATAAATCTTGTGGCAGGTATCCCACGCGATACCCTTAGCGTTTTTCAGGCTTTTAGCGACATTTCGCTTTTGTGTGAGGTTCATGTGTTGCCTTTCGTTGTGGTAGGTGTATCAGGTGGACTAGGGCTACCTAATCGCTTACTTGTTATCACTCATAACCTGATAGGAAGGACACTAGGGGATAAAAAGGGATAATGCAACACCCCACGATAAAAAGATAGTTATCCACAGGTACTTATCCACAAGCAGTTATCCACAACCCCCTATAAAAATTTCGCGCCTAAGCGATTCTTAGCTTCTACTCATATAGGTATAGGGATAGGGGATAGTCTCTCTCAGCTCTCACTCAGCTATCTCTCAGACTATGCGATAGGAACACCCAGACAGGGGTCAGCAATCTGGTCGTACGACCGCTCTCACTCTCTACTCAGCTAAATAGTAGCCGAATCAGCGTTTCACGTGAAACATCGCTATATCTCTATGTCAATTTGTCTACATTTGCCCACTTGGGCGCTCGCTACTCTCTCACCCCCTGCCTCACCCTGTGGATAACTCTCTGTGGACAGAATTCTCAGGAAACTCTCAGATTTGACAAGGCTGGCAATGTTTGTGTCGGTAGCGGGTGGGTGGGTTTTGTCACGTTTGATAGCCAGCACAGCACTTTATGCACATATATGACTATATCAAGGAGTGACCAACACAAACTTTTATCGCTTAGGCGCGAATTTTCTACTAAAATGAACAAAGAGCGGGGGGTAGTCTCCGCTCTATGTCCCATCTCAACCGCGTCAGAAAGGCAAATAACTTACGCGGGAGAACCCTGTTTCTTCCTAGCTGGGCAATCCATGTGGAAGTATACTATCAGACTATCTTCTGGACGGTCAGTTGTGGCACCGCACAGGTGACACGCCCACGTTTGCTTCTCGGTCATGCTAACTGCTCCTTTTCTAGGCGCTTATCGCGCTCGGTCTGGTATGACTCATCAAAGAGATACTGATAAACCTCGTATAGAGCGTATTTCGCGCCCCGATGTTCTGCGGCTTGTTCCTGTGTTAGGACATAGCTATAGTCGTCAGCTTCTTCTAGAGCAATCTGAAGAACTTCTTTAATGCCTTTTTTCACGCTATTTCTCCCTTGTAATAAGCCTTGTAGTAGTCTTCGTCTTCTGTCTGTTCAGCACAGCGGGGGCAATAATCATTGCGTGCTTCTTGGTCCTCTAGTCGGTGGTCGCACTCCCCGCAGAATGCGACCCAGACAACAGTAGTATTGTTCACGAGAACAGGTTCCGTTCATTAGCGAATCTATCTGATAATTCAGTTTCAAGAGTAGACTCTGCAAGGGCGCGGAATTTTTTGGGGTCAAAGCTAGGATTATCTGTCCATAGCCCTACGATAAGATTACGAGTGAGTGTTTCCAGGACTAGATTAACGATGAGCAGGTTTTTGCCCTCTGCTCCCATTTGTCGCTCGGTTTCACGAGTATCGGCAATAGCCTGTGCGATGAGTTGGTAATCCTTGCGAGTCATTACTCAGCCCCGCATTCGTGGTCTTCTTCGACATCATCCTCGCCGCAATCCTCGCACTCGAACCAAAACTTGGTAATCTCGGTTGAGTAGATTTCGGCATTATTAACATTGTCGTAGAAAGCGATACTTGCGTCATTCTCGACAGTTTCGCGGGTAAGGTTGCCTTCGGTATCAAAGTCCTCGGACTCGTAGTGATACTCTGCGGTAACCTTTACCTCAAAGCGTGGTAGAAGTTTTGCCATTTGCCTTTACTCTCTTTCTAGAGTGGTTGTTTGCCTTACAAAGAGAACAATATCGCTTTTTAGGGATATGTCAAACACTCTCCCCTTGTGTATAACTTTATCCCCAACGAGTTATCCACAGCCCAATTTGTCTGAAATGTCCGAATTGTTTGTGTCGGTTGATATATGCAGGTATATGCCCATGCCAGCCACTGATTGCCCTCGCTGCTCGCTCGGTCAACACAAACATTTTCTGAGCGATTCCTGAGAATTGGCTGAGGGGGCGCGAGCCCCCTCAACACTACTTATACGAGGATAATATCCTTGGCGGCTTGCATAGCTTCTTCGACTGTGCCATAACCCCAGCAACTGTCTACGATAGGCTCATCAGTGTGTTGACAGCTCTCACACGTTTTTGGCGCCTTAATAATATAACCGTAGTAATCGCCTTGAAGATACTTGTCATAGAGCTTCACTTCATTACGCAGGATGCTCTCTACGTTAATAGCAGGCACTTGACCACCAAACTCCTTCTTGATGTCTTCTTCAGTGACATAGATAGCGCCTACCTGTGAAGAATCCCAGCCCCCTGCAATACCTACAGATAAGCTAAGTAGAGAGTGGTCATATATACGCAGAGGAAGGACAATAACCGCTCCCTTCTCATTCTTCAGATAAGTTAAGAAGCCGTCAAAGTCTTCCCACTCGGGCTCGTTGAATGGTATTTCGCCTTCGTTGATGAGAAGTCCGTTATATCTAATAGCCATTCGACCTAAGTTGTCCCAGTCACGGGGGTTCATAGGCTCTGTATCCTGGTGAACCTCGATGATATTGTTGCCGTAGTTTTCTACAGCTAATGGTGGATAACCCACGATTACACCCCCTTACTTTCTGGCACTGGCGCACTCCAGATGTCCGACCAACCGTTTTCTTTAACCTTCAAGGTTACTTGTCCGTTTTCGCGGACTTCTACTAAGTAGAAGCGCGAACCGTCTTGGAAGATATGCTGGTGCATTATGCTTCCCCCCCTTCGCAAGCGGCGCACTTCATTAGTCCGTCCGCCTCGTCAATATTCATGCCCTCGCCCCAGATGCTGCATTCCTCACACTGTGTAATTCCGCGTGAGCTGAGCACTTCTAGAAGTTCTGTAACTGTGTACACCGTTCTCTCCTTCTGTTAGTTATTTGCCTTACAGAGAGGACAATACTCTCATTAGCGTAGATGTCAATAACTCTTGCCCTGTGCATATCTTTATCCACACTAAGTTATCCACAGCCCGAAATGTCCGTTTTGCGAATGTTTGTGTCGGAGCGAGTAAGCGAGCTACGAAAGTATTAAAGGAAACACACACCACCCCACCCAG
>Ga0208497_1000088_pt1 | contig 50185 bp, 52 predicted proteins | sample CryBogCBE25Aug07_FD_184555 | JGI IMG/M metagenome (GOLD analysis project Ga0208497, IMG submission 184555) | Freshwater microbial communities from Crystal Bog, Wisconsin, USA - CBE25Aug07 (SPAdes) | ecosystem: Environmental > Aquatic > Freshwater > Lake | place: Crystal Bog, Wisconsin, USA...
GTATTTACCCCGCCGTGGACCCGCTGACGTCGACCTCGAACATCCTCGCGCCGGAAATCGTCGGCGACCGTCACTACGACGTCGCTCGTCAGGTGCAGTCGGTGCTCCAGCGCTACAAGGAACTGCAGGACATCATCGCGATCTTGGGTCTCGACGAATTGTCCGAAGAAGACCGCGTCACCGTGTCGCGTGCTCGCAAGATCCAGCGTTTCCTCAGCCAGCCGATGTTCGTGTCGAAGGTCTTCACCGGCCTCGACGGCATCTACGTGCCGATCAAGGACACCATTGAGAGCTTCGAAGCTCTCATCCGTGGTGACCTTGACCACTGCCCGGAGCAGGCGTTCTTGAACGTCGGCGCTGCCGAAGACGTGTTGCGCAAGACCTCTGAGCTGCAGAACAGCTAACGATGGGCACGCTGAACGTTGAAGTCCTGACCCCCGAGGCCGCCCTCTTTAGAGGGCCGGCCTCGATGGTCGTGGTTCGCACCTCGCTGGGTGAGATGGCGGTCCTCGCCGGTCACACCCCGCTGGTCGGCGACGTCACGGCGGGTGTCGTTCACGTGGAGACGGCCGACGGCTCGACTTTCGTGGCGGTCGATGGCGGATACCTCAACGTGTCGCCCGATGGCGAGAACACCACCGCCACCGTGCTGGTGGGCGTGGCTCAGGTCGCTACCTCGCGCGAGAGCGCGCAGGCGGCCCTTAGTTCGCTGGTCGCGACTCAGTAGTTCGCCTCGTGGAGTTCGAGACGACGACATTGCTCGTCTACAGCTCGAACCCGGAGTCTCCCGACTTCACCGACGAACAGCTCGATGAGATTCAGGCGGGTCACATGGCCCACCTTCAATCCTTGGGGGAGCGTGGCCTCGCCCTCACTGCCGGACCTTTCAGTGAGCAAAGTGATACCCGCTTTCGCGGTCTCGTCTTTTTCTCCGTCGATCCGACTGAGGCCCTGCGATTGACGCAAGATGACCCGGCAGTCATCGCGGGTCGCCTGCTGGCCGACACCATGAACTGGCACCGACAAGCGGGAACCGTCGTCTTTACTCGTCAGGCTTAACGCGCCGTCACGTAGTCCCAGAGTTCGCGGCGATCTTTTTCGATCTCCTCGACGTAGGCCTTGACCACGTCGCCAATGGATACCAGTCCAATGAGGTCGCCATCAGCGACCACCGGAACGTGACGGATGCGCTCACTGGTCATGAGCGCCATCAACTGCCCGCAGCTGGTCTCGGGCGGACACGTGGTGACCATGGTGATCATGAGCTCACTGACCTTGCGCTCGCGAGTTTTCGTATCGTCGGCGAGTCGCCGGACGATGTCACGTTCCGACAAGATGCCGATGATTTTCCCGTGATCGGTGATGACCAACGCGCCGATATTGCGCTCCGCCATGAGGCGGAGAGCCTCGGCAACACTGTCGGTAGCCGACGCGGTGGCTACTAGGTGTCCCTTTCGGGTGAGCAGGGTGGAGACGTCCATGTCTCTCTCCTTCCACGGGTCACCATTGACCCGTGAGCTCAGGGTATGACTCGAAAGAGGGGGCGCGCTGGGCGCGCCTTGTGAACCTCTACACGAGGTGAATTAGATACCCGCGGTGGAGAAGTCGGCCAGCTTGTCGTGGCGGTGGATGGTCTCCACCAGGCGCACGGTGCCGGAGCGCGAGCGAACGACAATCGACTGGGTGGTGGCACCGAAGTCGTGGAAGCGCACGCCGCGCAGGAAGTCACCGTCGGTAATGGCGGTGGCGGAGAAAAAGGCGTTATCGCCGGCGACGAGGTCGTCGGTAGAGAGAATTTTGTCGAGGTTGTACCCCTCGGCCACCGCTAGGGCTCGCTCGGATTCATCGCGCGGCCAGAGACGACCCTGGATTTCGCCACCAAGACCCTTGAGGGCGGCGGCCGCGATAACGCCTTCGGGGGTGCCACCGATGCCGAACAAGATGTCCGCGCCGGAATTCGGCCAGGCGGTCGCAATGGCGCCGGCCACGTCACCGTCTGAGATCGAGAGGACTCGAGCGCCTACTTCGCGAACTTCCGCGACCAGGTCGTCGTGGCGGGGGCGGTCCAAGATCACGACGCCGAGCTCGGTGATGTCCTTGCCGAGGCGCTTCGCCAGTGCCTTCAAGTTCTCGGTGGGGGTGGCGGACAGGTCGACAACGCCACGGCCCAAGGGGCCCACGGCGAGTTTCTCCATGTAGACACAGGGTCCGGGGTTGAACATGGTGCCGCGCTCGGAGAGAGCGATGACGGCGAGAGCCCCGGAACGGCCCTTCGCGGTGAGAGTGGTGCCGTCAATAGGGTCAACCGCAATGTCCACCAGCGGCGGCCGGCCGTCGCCAATACGCTCGCCGTTGTAGAGCATGGGGGCGTCATCTTTTTCGCCTTCCCCGATGACCACGATGCCGTCCATGGAAATGGCACCCAAGACGGCGCGCATGGCGTCGACAGCCGCGCCATCGGCGGTGTTCTTGTCGCCGCGGCCCACGTACTTGGAGGCGGCAATGGCCGCGGCTTCGGTCACTCGAACGAGTTCGAGGGCGAGATTGCGGTCGGGAACGGGGTCAAGGGTCACGCGCCAAATCTACTACCCCCATAATTGCGGGGTAATAGTTCTACGAAGCGGGCCAGCGACCATAATGAAAGGGTGAGTTTTCTGCGACTTCGCCCCGCCGGACCCCTGTCGGGAACCGTCACCGCCTACGGGGCGAAGAACGCCGTCTTGAAGCAAATGGCGGCGGTTTTACTGGCCTCGGGCCAACACCGCCTGCGTAACGTGCCGCGCATCTCCGACGTGTCGATCATGGGCGACATCCTGACCGCCTTTGGCTGCACGGTGGCGTGGGAAAACGACCACACCCTGCTGATCGACGTGCCCGCTGGCGACGAGATTCAGCCCGTGGCGCCGGCGCATTTGGTGGCCGCGATGCGCGCCTCATTGGTGGCTCTCGGCCCCCTGCTCGCCCGCAGCGGCTCCGCCCACTTGTCATTGCCAGGGGGCGACGATTTCGGTGGTCGTCCCATCAACTTTCATACCGATGGCTTGACCGCCATGGGTGCCACCTTCGATAACACCCCGGGCGTCATTTCCGCGACGCGCCGCGGTCCTCGCCTGCGGGCCGCGCGCATCACCCTTGAATATCCCAGCCACACCGCCACCGACAATTTGCTCATGGCGGCGGTCTTGGCCGACGGACGTAGCGTGATTGATAATGCCGCGAAGGAACCCGAAGTCGAAGACTTGGGCCGCCAACTCATTGCCATGGGCGCACGCATCGACGGTCTCGGCACCTCGCGACTGACGATTGACGGCGTCGAGGAATTGCACCCCGCGGACCACGAGGTCATCACTGACCGCGTCGTCACCGCCACCTACCTCGCTGCCGGCTTGATCACCGGCGGAGAGGTTCAGGTGATTGACGCGCGGCCCGACCATATGGACCGCCTGCTCGCCAAGTTTGTGGCGATGGGCGCGGAAGTGGATTGCGCGCAGGGCATACGCGTGCGCGGTCCGCAGCGTCTGACCGCCACCGACGTCGCGACCTTGCCGTACCCGGGGGTCGCGACGGATTACAAGCCGCTGATCACCACCTTGCTCACGACCGCCAGCGGCGTGTCGGTGGTGACGGAAAACCTCTTTTACGGCCGCTTTCGCTACGTCGATGAGCTCATCAAGTTGGGCGCCGTGGTTTCGACCGAAGACCACCACGCGGTCATTCGCGGAGTGGAGTCCTTGCGGGGCACCGACGTTCTGGGCACGGACATTCGCGCCGCAGCCGCCCTGAGTTTGGCCGGCCTCGTCGCGGTGGGCGAGACCGTCGTTCATGGCCGCGAGCACCTCGAGCGCGGCTACGACGATTTCGTCGGTCGACTGACCTCGCTCGGTGCGGACGTGTCGGTGGGCTCATGACGAGAGATCCTGCGGTCTTGCTGGACGAAGCTCGTGAAGGCTCACGTGCCGCCCTCGCCCGACTCATCACCTACGTCGAATCGGGCGGGGAGCATCACCGCGAGACCATTCGCTTGGCGTATCGCCACCGCGCGCCCTACGTGGTCGGCATTACGGGACCGCCGGGTGCCGGCAAGTCGACACTGACCGATCAGCTCGTGTCCGCCGCGTTGGCGGCGGGGAGTGTGGGTGACATTCCCGTCGCCAAGATTGCGGTGGTCTGCGTCGACCCCTCCTCGCCCTTCACGGGCGGCGCCATCTTGGGCGACCGCGTGCGCATGCAGTCGCATTCCACCGATCCCCGTGTCTACATCCGCTCCATGGCCACGCGTGGCCATCTGGGTGGCCTGTCCTTGGCGGTGCCCGACGCCATTCGCGTGCTCGGTGCCGCCGGCTTTTCTCTCGTGATTGTGGAAACGGTGGGCGTCGGGCAGATGGAAGTGGACATTGCGGCGACGGCCGACTCCACCGTCATTGTCACTAACCCCGGATGGGGTGATTCGATGCAGGCCAACAAAGCGGGTCTGCTCGAAGTGGCCGACCTCTTCGTTATCAATAAGGCCGATCGCCCCGGACTTCGCGAAACCGTTCGCGATCTTGAACAGATGCTGGATTTGGGTGAGCGCGAAGGTTGGCGCCCCCCGATCACGACCACGGTGGCGGCCGACGGCACGGGTTGTCAGGAGTTGTGGGCGCTGATTGTCTCGCACGCCATCGAACGCGGCCTGCCCGATCGCGTGCAGCATGCGCAACGTCGGGCGGCGGGGGAGATTGACCGTGTCCTCACGGCGCTGGTGAGCCATCAAGTTCACCAGTTGCACGGTGGCGCCGACTTCACGCGCTGGGTCAACGATGTCGCGACAGCCGGAGCGAATCCCTACGACGCGGCGGATGAACTCTTACGCGGATGACCGGTCTCACCTACCTCTCTGTCATTATCCACATCGCCGCGGCCATCGCCACGGTGACGGTCTGGGGCGCCATGCGCCTCACCGTTCCCACGGTGCTGCCGGAGGGGTCATCGGCTCGCAACTGGGCCGCACGCCTCCTTCATCTCACCGCACTGCTGGGGTGTGCCTCGGTGGGCTCAGGGTGGAGTGAACACCTGGCCGCTCGCATCGTTGCCGTATTCGCCTACCTCGTGGCGGCGGGGGTGGGCGAAGCAGTGGCGTTGCCGGCCGAGCGACGAATTCGCCGTGGCGTGTCTCGTGACGGTGACGCTCAGAGATTTACCCGCAGCGTGGATATTGTCCTCGTCTCGCTGGCGGTGATTATCGCCGCGATGATTGCCCAGTATTAGGCGAAGGTGACGTGGCCGATCATGCCGGCCGCGACGGTGGCGTTGGTCTTTTCGTCGATCAGAACGAATGAGCCACCCACGCGATTCGCGCGGTAGTCATCAACCGACAGCGGGTCTGCGGTGGTGATGGTCACGTGTCCGATTTCGTTGCGGACCAATTGCTCGGCTTCGTTCAGGCTGAGCTGATCGACATCCACCACGCTGGTCACGGCGTCTACGAAAGCGGGCGTCGAGTGGCTGGTGTGCTTGAGGCGAAGACGTTGGCCACCCGACAGCGGTGCATCGGCGAACCAGCAGACCGTGGCGCTGATCTCGTTGGTCACGGTGGGGAAGGGCTCGGTTGCCAAGACGTCCCCGCGACCCGCGGAGGTGTCGTCGGCAATGTCGACGTCCACCGAGAGCCCGGGCTCGGCACTGTCCATGGCGCCGCGCGGTCCACGAATACCCACGATGGTGGTGTCCACGCCCGCGGGCAGCAGGCGCACCTTCTGGCCGACAGTGAGGGTTGATCCGTTAATCATGCCGGCGTACGTGCGACCGCCACCGGGTTGACGAAGCACCCACTGAATAGGAAGTCGCGCGCCGTCATCTGACGATGCCCACGCACCGGCCGGAGCGCTGTTGAGCGCGGCCAACACGGTTGGTCCGTCGTACCAGGTGTTGAGGTAGGAGGGCTCGACCACGTTGTCGCCATTGAGTGCTGACACCGGCACGATGATGGGAGTGTCAAAGCCCAGTCGTCGGGCGACGTCGTTCACGTCCTTTTCGACGGCGCGGAAGGTGGCTTCATCCCAGTCGACGAGGTCCATCTTGTTGGCCGCCACGATGAGGTGCCGAACCCCGAGGAGACCCGCGATGCACAAGTGGCGTCGCGTTTGCTCCTTGAGACCGGCGGTGGCGTCGAGAACCACGAGGGCAACGTCGGCGTTACTCGCACCGGTCGCCATGTTGGCGGTGTACTGAACGTGTCCCGGGCAGTCGGCAATCACGAACTTGCGCTCGGGCGTCGCCGCGTAGCGGTACGCCACGTCAATCGTGATGCCCTGCTCGCGTTCGGCGCGAAGTCCGTCGGTGACGAAGCTGAGGTCGAGGTCGCCCACGCCACGCTTTTGGCTGGCGGCTTCCACCGCGGCGAGTTGGTCGTCGAAGAGCTGGCGAGTGTCGACAAGGAGCCGGCCGACCAAGGTCGACTTGCCGTCGTCCACCGATCCGATAGTGGCGAAGCGCAGTAGGTCAGTTGCCATTAGAAATACCCCTCACGCTTGCGGTCCTCCATGGCCGTTTCGCTGAAACGGTCGTCGGCACGGGTCGCTCCACGCTCGGACACATTGGAGGTTTCGATTTCTTTGATGATCGCGTCCAACGTGTCGGCGGACGAACGAACGGCGCCGGTGCACGAGGCGTCGCCCACGGTGCGGAAACGAACCATGTGACGTTCAATCACTTCACCCGGCTGGGGGTGGACGAAGTCGCCGACCGATAACCACATGTCATCACGCTTAATGACTGGACGCATGTGTGCGAAGTAGATGGTGGGCAGGGGAACGTTTTCGCGACGGATGTAATTCCACACGTCGAGCTCGGTCCAGTCGGACAAGGGGAAGGCGCGCAGGTGCTCGCCCGGATTCACCTTGCCCTGGTAGAGCTGCCATAGCTCGGGGCGCTGCGCGCGCGGGTCCCACTGGCCAAAACGGTCACGGAACGACAAGACGCGCTCCTTGGCGCGGGCCTTGTCTTCGTCGCGACGGGCGCCACCGAAAGCCGCATCGAACTTGTTCGCGTTAATAGCGTCCAGCAGGGCGGTCGTCTGGAGACGGTTGCGCATGCCGAGCGGGCCCGGGTCAGGAACGCGGCCCTTGTCAATGGCCTCTTGGACGGACGCGACCACGAGCTGCAGGCCCAAAGTGTCCACTCGCTCGTCGCGGTAGTCGATCACTTCTTGGAAGTTGTGACCGGTATCGACGTGCATTACGGGGAAGGGGATTTTGTTTGGGGCGAAGGCCTTGGTCGCGAGGTGTAGCAATACTGCGGAGTCCTTGCCACCCGAGAACAGCAGGACCGGCCGTTCGCACTCGGCGACAACCTCTCGAATAATAAAAATCGCGTGGGATTCGAGGATGTCGAGGTGGTCGGTAGCCATAGAAGTAACTAAATACTAGTGGGGCGGTAGTCTTTCCCTCGAAAGTAGGTCTCGTGAATCTCTCTGACGTCACTTCCCTCGCTGAAAAGTGGACCCCCGACGAAATTGTCGCGTGGTCCATCGAGCAGTTCCCTGGCGCCATCACCGTGGCGTGCTCCTTCGAGGACCTCGTCCTGCTCGATATCGTGCGCCGACACGCCCCGCGCACACCCGTGATCTTCCTCGACACCGAGGGCCACTTCCCGGAAACCTACGAATTCGTGAACCGCATTGAAAAAGGCTGGGACCTCAATCTGGTGCGCACGGTGCCGGGCGCGGACGCAGCGGATAAGCCCTGTGGCACTGACGGATGTTGTCAAGTGCGCAAGGTGGGGCCGCTGCAGCGTGCGGTCGCGGGCTACGGCGCGTGGTTGACCAGCGTGAAGCGGGTCGACGCGGTGACGCGTGCGGACATGCCAGTGATCAGCTGGGATGAGAAGTTTGGCCTCGTCAAAGTGAACCCGCTCGCCACCTGGACCGACGACGACGTGCTCTGGTACATCGGCGAACACCAACTGCCGGAGCACCCCTTGTGGGCCGAGGGCTACACCTCGATTGGGTGTGCGGCCGTCACTGCGAAGCCGGCGCCGGGTGCTGATCGACGTTCGGGTCGATGGGCGGGGAGTGACCACGTGGAGTGCGGTCTGCACGAGGCATAAGTATCCACCACTTTCGAGCATTGTTTGATTACCGTTTCTCAGAACGAAACGGAGCGAAGGTTGTTGATCCTGGTCCTCATAGGCCTCTGGGCCGCGATACTGACCCCCATCGGGTTCAAGTGGTTGCGGGACCGGTCAACCGACGTCAAAATCGACCGCTTTCGCGACGAGCGTTCTGCCTTGTCGCGACGCGAACTTTCCGTCACTCCTGCCCACACTCTTGATGAGATTGACGAGGTCGAGAGTCGCCCCCTGACAACGCGTCGCCGGACCGCCGAAGCTCCTCGCCCGCGCGTGAATCCCGCGAGCGCGTATTCAATGCACGACCGCAGCGAGAGGGCGTACGCCGACGTGCGACTTGCTCGGTCTCGCCAGCACGAGCGCCGTCGTCGTGCAATCTTGACCTTGCTTTCTGCGACCGCACTCAGCACCGTGGCGTCCATGGCCGTGAGCTGGACCATCATCACCGCGTGGTGTGTGATCAGCTGGCTGTCGCTCGCCACCTACATCGGTTTGATGTTCTGGGTGATGTGGTCCACCGAAGGTCATGACCTTCGCCGCTCTGCCGTGGCTGAGGTCGAGGACTTGCACCAGCGTCGCGCGGCTTCACGTCGTGACGAGGTGAATGAAGACTTTGAAGAGGACTTTGGCGTTCGTTTCACGGCCAGCCAGTCCCAGTCTTTTGCCCGCAGCCGGGCTCCCCGCGCCGCCGCCCACTAGGCCCCAGCGCCGGTCGGGCTAGAATGAGTTTCCTCTTGGGGGTGTAGCTCAGTTGGTAGAGCGCTACGTTCGCAATGTAGAGGCCGTGGGTTCGAATCCCATCACCTCCACCAAGTAGTCGCGACACATCTCGTGTATGGGTCGCGCACCTTCGGAAAGGTCCCGCTATGACGCCACTGTTGAAAGTTCAGTGTTTCGGCGTCTCCGCCGATGGATTCGGCGCCGGTGAGGGTCAGAGTCTGGAGCAACCCTTTGGGCACGTGAACCCCGGGGACCTTTTGGGGTGGGCCATGGCCACGTCGGCGCGTTCGTCAAGCGATTCCGCGACGCGAGGGCTCGACGACTACTTCACTCGCGATATGGCACACGGCATCGGTGCCGAGATCATGGGTCGCAACAAGTTCGGTCCGGTGCGTGGTCCGTGGCTCGACGATGAGTGGCGTGGTTGGTGGGGCGAGGAGCCGCCGTTTCATACGCCGGTCTTTGTCCTGACCCATCACGAGCGCGCGCCACTCAGTTTGTCGGACACGACCTTTCACTTCATTAACGCCACACCGCACGACGCGCTCGCTACCGCCGTGGCCGCGGCCGATGGTCTCGATGTTCGTCTAGGTGGTGGCGTATCTACCGTTCGCCAGTTCCTCGATGCCGGGCTCATCGACACTTTGCACGTTGCCGTGGCACCGATTGAGCTCGGTCGCGGTGAGCGCTTGTGGAAGTCTCCCGACGACTTGAACGACCGCTTCCACCACGAGTCTGTTCCTAGCGCGAGCGGAGTGATTCACCACCTGTTCTGGCGTCGTTAGGCGCATTCGGCGGAGCCAACCTGCGAACTACGCTACCAACGTGACCGTTCTTCCTCCGGTGCCCGATCGCACTGCTCGCCGCCGCCGCCGGGCGTCGCGCGAAGTGACCGCGGACGCGATGTTCGACGGCCAGATGATCATTCGAAATGGTCGGCCCTATGACCCCGCGTGGGACCTGTGGCGCCCCCCGCGTCGCTGGCCTGGTGCCCTGCTGTCGGCCATTGCAATCGTCGGTCTGGTTGTCGCCGTGGTCCTTCACTACTCCGGAAAGACCCACCCGAAGAAACCTCACACCATTTTCGTGGGCGCCGGAATCAGCCCTACCTACGCTCCCATCGCGCCACCGAGCGACGTGGTGAAGTTCCACGGCAAGGCGGGAGTGGCCACCATCACATTCGCCTCCAAGGGAACCTTGCTGGTCTGGAACGTGACGTGCAAGTGTCGAGATAACTATGGCGTCATTGTGCGAAATAACTTGGGCGACGTGGTGGACGTGCCAGTGAACGCCACAGGAAAGTCCGCCTCAGCCAGTCCCGCGCTCTATCCCGCCGGCACCTACACCGCAAGCGTGGTCGCCACTGGCGCGTGGCACATCGACCTCATCGATCCCTCTCACGCCGCATTCCTCCCGAAGACTTTCCGATACGTATCGAAGGGCAGCAGCGTTCTCGGGCCCTTCCACGGCCCCGTGGCCAGCATTACCTTTACCTATATCGGATCAGTGGGAACGGTCTTTTCCGCGAAAGTGGTCTCGCTGAATTCCATTCCCGCCCTGCCCACCGTGTATCACCACAGCTTCTATTACGGCACCCAAAGTCTGTCGGGGCTCGCGGACATGTACTTCATCTATGTGTCCGGTCCCAATCTTTGGTCGGTCGCCACTCACTAGGCAAACAACGCCGCGAGGCTGTGGATTAATTGTTCACGTCGTGGTGTTTCCTGTGGACAATCTCGCTGTCATGGTGGAAAGTCAGTGAAAAGTCCTGAATTTGCTGTGGACACAGGTGGTTTTCCGCATCCGGGCAATCGAGGGTCTGCCAAAGTACGTGCATCGCCGCGGAGGCGTAGCGCTCATTTCGGTGAGAGCTGCGAACGAGGCGGACTGGCGAACGATCTGTCCGACACGGAAAAGTCGCTGGAGGCGGCCCCGAGAGGCTGGCGAACTTCGGTTCCCAGCGCTCGGGGTTTCGTCGTTAGAGGGCGAAGATGTTCGCGGGGCGCTCCCCGCGAGCAATTTGCTCGCGAATGTCGCGCTGCACCACGTCAAGATCGCCGGGGTGCGTCACGCCGACGCAGCGTGATTCGGAAATAATCACGTCCACGTTTAACTTGCCGCTGGCGACGTAATGCCCCACAATTTCGGGCAGCAAGAGCTCGGCGTCAACACTGTGGTCGGTAGTGCGACGAGCTTCGTCGAGCAGTTCCCAGGTCGCGTGATTAAAGCCCCATAGGTTCATCGATACCACCGTGGTGGGTGACAGCAAGGAGGGTTCGTGGCCGTCGTTTGCGTGAAATTCGCCGTCGACCAAGGTCACCCCACGTCGCTCGTGGATTTCGGACAAGCGCGTTCCCTCGACTACGCACACGCCGCGAGTCACGGGGTCGGGGCCAACGAGAGCATTGTGGAGGCGAAAGCCCACCAGGCAACTGTGCTCGCCACTAATGAGGTGTTCGCCGAGGTCCAACATGGCTTGACGGCCATAGAGGTCGTCGGCGTTGGCAACGCCGAAGGGCTGTGAGACGTCAACGTACGATTCGGCCGCCAAGACCGCATTCACCGTGCCACTCGGGACTTCTTGAATGGCGAATGCCACGCGGCGATCGCGAGGCCAGTTGGCCTCGATGTGCTCTCGAATGACCGGACCGGTATCCGGATTGACCACGACCACGATGTTGTCGAAACCCGCGGAGTAAGCATCGCCCGCGATTAAGTCGATGATGCTCTCGCCATTCGGGCCGATAGGCGCGAGTGGCTTGATGCCTCCGTAACGTCGAGCACGACCAGCAGCCAAGATGACGAGGGAGGGGGAGCTCACGCGCGCCACCTTACGACAGACGAGGCCCACGTCATGCCCGCCCCGAAGCCAGTGAACAGCACGAGGTCGCCGTTGGCGAGGCGACCCGTCTCGCGAGCGTCATGAACCGCGAGAGGAATGGAGGCACTCGAGGTGTTGCCGTAACGATCCAAAACAACAACGGCCTTCTCCGTGGGGATTCCCAAGCGGTCACAGGCGGCGTTGATAATCCTCACGTTGGCCTGGTGAGGAATGACGAGTGAGAGTTGATCGGCCGTGATGCCGGCCGAGGCCATGGCACGCTCGGCTGAGTCGACCATGACGCGAACGGCACGGCGGAAAATTTCCTTGCCGTCCATCCAAATGGTGCCACCGTGTTCGCAGGTGAGCAGATGGACCAAGGATCCATCGCTGCCAAGGTCGGACGCCAGAATCTGATTCTCGGCACTCGCCTCGAGGACCGCGGCGCCGGCGCCATCGCCGAGGAGCACCGCCATGGTCCGGTCATTCCAGTCCGTCCATCGCGAGAGGTGTTCCGCGCCAATGACCAGAATTCGTTGGTGACCGGTGGCCAAGAGACCCTGGGCCACCCGAACGGCGTACATGAAGCCACTGCAGGCCGCGTTGAGGTCAATCGCGGGGGCCGTGATTCCGAGCTCGGCCGCAATCACGGGGGCGCTGGCGGGGATGAGGCGATCGGGCGTCGTGGTAGCCAAGATGACAAAGTCAATGTCGGCGGCCTGGTACCGCGCATCGGCGAGGGCGCGCTCGGCCGCCTGGCGGCCTAAGAGGGTGGAGGAACCGCCGACGCGACGCTCACGAATACCGGTTCGTTCAAAAATCCACTCATCGGTGGTGTCGAGCGTGCGGCTCAGTTCCTCATTGGTCACAATGCGATCGGGGACCGCAATGCCCCAGCCGGCAAAGCGAACGCCCGTCACGGCCGCATCGTTCGGTCGCTTTGCATGTAGCAATTCTACTCAGGCTGGGAACCGGGAACCGGTCGGATTGCTACCGAGCATCGCGAGACGCACACGAGGCGCCCCTGCTCGTCGGTGAGATCGATGTTCCAGACCTGCAAGGTGCGGCCCACGCGAAGAGGAACCGCGGTCGCCGTCAACATGCCCGAGGACATGGAGCGCAGGTGAGACGCGTTTATCTCAATGCCCATGGCGAGAAAATTGGGACCGGCGGCAATGGCGGCGCCCATGGAGGCCGCGGACTCGGCCAGCACCACCGAGACGCCCCCGTGCAAAATTCCGTAGGGCTGGTGAACCTTCTCCCCGACGGGGACCTGTACGACGACCTTGTCCTTATCGGCACTGACGACGGTGATGCCGAGGGCTTCGTGGACGCCGGCGTTCTGGGGGAAGATCTGAAGGTTTTCGTTCATGCTCTTAGGTTATGGCCGACCGGTACCCTTCGGCCATGACGTTTATTGATCTTCGTTCCGACACCGTGACTCAGCCCTCCGCGGCGATGCGCACCGCCATGGCCAACGCCCTCGTGGGCGACGACGGGTTTGGTGATGACCCCACGCTGAATGAACTCGAAGAGACCTTCGCGCGCATCGTTGGCAAGGAAGCGGCCCTGTTCGTGCCCTCGGGCGTGATGGCCAATCAGATCGCGGTGCGCGTTCTGACGCGGCCCGGCGACGTGATCATCGCGGGTGCCCAGCAGCACGTGGTTTCCTTCGAATACGGCGCGTCGGCACGCAACAGTTCGGTGCAATTCGCCACGGTCGATGACCGCGGGGGAGTGCTTCATCCCGCGGGTATTGCCGACATCATCGACGCCGAGCTCGACCATCAGCCTCACGTGTCCCTCGTCTCCATCGAGAACTCGCACATGCCCTCGGGTGGCACGCCCTGGTCGCTGGCGGAGATAGAGGCCGTCGTCGACGCAGCGCAGGGACGCCCCGTCCACCTCGATGGTGCTCGCCTGTTTAACGCCACCGTCGCCACGGGACTTGATCCCGCCGCCGTGTGCGCCCCCGTCACCACTGTCATGGCCTGTTTGTCGAAGGGCCTCGGTGCCCCTATCGGATCGTTGCTCGCCGGTCCCGCCGACCTCATCGCGGCCGGACGGGTCGAGCGAAAGCGTCTCGGCGGCACGATGCGTCAAGTCGGCGTCATTGCCGCCCCTGGGCTCATCGCGCTAACTCAGAATGTCGAGCGCTTGGCGCACGACCATGGCCGTGCACGGCGTCTCGCCGACGCAGTCGCGGCCCGCTTTCCGGAATCGAACTACGACCCCGCCTCGTGCCGCACCAATATCGTGGCCTTCACCCACGAGCGCGCTCGCGACATCATCGCGCAGTGGGAAAGTGCGGGCCTCTATGGAGGGACCGTGGCCCCGCGACGCGCACGCCTGGTCACCCACCTTGGTATTGACGATGACGACATCGACCGCGCCTGCGAGATCATTTCCCAGACGAAGTAATCACTGCGTGAACAGCCCGTGACCTCCATCTGGTCAGGGCTTTTGTGAGAGCAAGTGGGGTAGCCTGAGGGGTGTTATGAGCACCATGTTCCATCTCTCCAGCGTCATTCGACGGGCGATTGTCGACCAGGCCGGCGACCGCATTGGTCGAGTGCAGGACTTGGTGGCGCGTCTCGGCGATGACTCGCACCCGCCCGTGGTGGGCGCGGTGGTGCGGGTGGAAGGTCGCGATCTCTTTATCCCCATTCGCAAGATTGGTGGCCTCGAAAAGGGCGACGTTCGCTTCGAGGGCAACCGGGTGGACCTGCGCCGCTTCGAGCGTCGACCGGGCGAAGTGTTGCTGGCGGCCGATCTTCTTAATCGCCACGTCATCAACTTGGTCCATGGCCGCTTGGTGCGCGGCAACGAGATTGAATTAGCACTCGTCGGCGACAAGTGGGAAGTGGTCGCGATTGACCCCAGCCGCCGACCCATGCTGCGTCGTCTCGTGTCGCGGATTGGTCTTGGCATTTCCACCGGCTCTGTCATCGACTTCGCCTCGATCGAACCATTTGTGTCACACGTTCCGTCGGCTCGCCTTCGCATTCCTTATCGCAAATTGTCGCGACTTCACCCCGCACAAATCGCCGACCTCGTTGAGAGCGCGAGCCACGAAGAGGGCGTCGAAATCATCGAAGCGGTGGGACACGACCGTGAACTCGAAGCGGACGTGTTCGAAGAACTCGACACCGAGCACCAGCTGGAGTTCCTCGAGGCCCGCACCGACACGGAAGCGGCCCGCATGATGAGTCGCATGGCCACCGACAACGCCGCCGACCTCATCAATGAAATCGACCAAGAACGCCGTCTGTCCATCCTGGAGAAGATCGCCCAGCCCCAGCAGACCAAGATTCGTCAATTACTCGAATACAACCCGGACACGGCCGGTGGCTTAATGTCACCAGACTTCGTTCAAGTTCACGTGACGTCGACGGTGGAAGACGCGCTCGAAGCGGTGCGCGAGTCATTGGCACCGGTAGAGACCCTCAATGTGGTTTTCATCCTGGGCGATGAAGGCAATCCTCTGGGGGCGGCGCCGCTCGCCGCCCTGGTCCGCGCACATGGCACCGATCTGGCCCTGTCGCTCGCTCGCACCAATTTGCAGTTTGTGCGACCCACCTGGGACGTGCACCGCGTCGCCGGCAAGATGAGTGACTTCAACCTCACCGTGGTGCCGGTGGTGGACAAAAAGACAAATCAGATGGTTGGCGTCGTCACCGTCGATGACCTCCTCGAGGAGATGTTGCCTCAGGGTTGGCGTCGTGATTACGGCATGACGGAGGTCGAGGGCGAATGATCGTCTCTTGCCTCGAGCGCCTCGTTGAGGGGAGGGCCATCTGAAACCCCCGAGTACCCCCTCCGTATTGACCCCACACGACGTGTCCTAACCCCACGGTCTCACCGCGTCGTGTTCACCCCTTGACGCACGAAAGGAGAACCGTGGCCCACGACAACGACCAAATCACCGGTGCATTCGGCACCATCAGCCACGACGCTTCCTCGCGCAAGGGAATCCGTGCTCGCATCTTGACCCTCCTCGCCATCATCGGCCCCGGCCTCATCGTGATGGTGGGCGACAACGATGCGGGTGGTGTCTCTACCTACGCGCAGGCGGGCCAGAACTTTGGCTACAGCTTGCTGTGGACGTTGCCCCTTCTTATTCCCGTCTTGGTGGTGAACCAGGAAATGGTGGTTCGCCTCGGGGCGGTGACGGGCGTTGGCCATGGCCGCCTCATTCGTGAACGAATCGGCAAGCGGTGGAGCTACCTCTCGGTGGGCTCCATTTTGCTGCTCAACTCTCTCATCATTGTGACGGAGTTCATTGGCATTTCCTTGTCGATGGACTACTTCGGCGTCAGCCCGTACCTTTCTGTTCCGGTAGCCATCGTGGCGCTCTTCTTGGTGACCTCGAGTGGATCGTTCCGGCGGTGGGAGCGATTCATGATGCTCTTTGTCGCCGCGAACGCCCTGGTCATTCCTCTCGTCATTCATACGCATATTCGCAGTGCGCAGGTGTTTCACCATCTCGCGATTCCGGGCATTCGTGGCGGCACCAGTTCGGCGGGCGTGCTGCTCATCATCTCCATCATCGGCACCACGGTGGCCCCGTGGCAGCTGTTCTTCCAAGAGAGCAACATCGTCGACAAGCGCATCACGCCGCGGTGGATTAATTACGAACGTGTCGACACCATCGTGGGCTCTTTCATCGTGGTCATCGTCGCCTCGATTTTGATCGCGGCCTGTGCGGCGCTGGCCCCACACGGCACGACGAATTCCTTCACGTCGGCGCTGGGCGTGGCCCGTGACTTAGGTCATTACGTGGGTCACGCCACCGGCACGGTCTTCGCCCTCATCTTGCTGAACTCCTCCATCGTGGGCGCGGCGACCGTCACGCTGGCGTCGAGTTACGCCCTCGGCGATCTCTCGCCACGCTTTAACCAGGGTCTCAATGTGCCGCTACGCGAGGCCAAGGGTTTTTACGGCGCTTTCGCGGGACTTCTCGTTGTCGCGGGCGTCATCACCTTGCTACCCGGTGCGCCACTGGGCCTTATCACCCTTGCGGTCCAGGCCCTGTGTGGACTGATGCTGCCTTTCACCACCATCATGGTCTTGCTGCTGGCGAACGACACCGCGACCTTGGGACCATGGGTGAACTCGCGTCGCCTCAACATCGTGGCCATCATCATCGTGGCGATTTTGACCGACCTCTCGGTGGTGATGATGCTCTCCACCTTGTTCTCGAGCATCAATGTGTTGGTCTTGCTCGAATGGCTGGCGGGCATCACCGCGATAGGACTGCTCGTGGGTATGCCCATTGGACTTCGCCGAATGGCACCTCGTCCCGTCTACGAGGACGACAAGCTGGAATACCGCACCTCGCGCCTGGCTTTGATGTCGCCACCGGTGTCGTCGCGCGCACGACGCTTCTTGTTGCGTGCCAATTTGGCCTATCTCGTGGTGGCGGGCGTCCTCCTAGTGGTGCGTATCGTCCAGATGGCGACCTCGTAGTCTGACCCTCGTGCCGGGTGCGTCGACCGTTCTGTTTCTCCACGCACATCCCGATGATGAGTCGTTGTTCACTGCCGGGGTGAGCAATCTGCTCGCTGATACGCAGCGCCCCGCCATCTTGATTACTTGCACCGATGGGCGATGGGGCTTTGACCTGTCGGGTCGAGCGGGCATCACCGACGGCCACGACGATGTTGACACCGCACGTGTTCGGGCCGACGAATTGGCCCACGCCGCTGCCTGGTGTGGCATCACCGACCACCGCCAATGGGAGTTCTTTGACAGCGGCATGGCGGGCTGGCCGCAAGCGGCCGATCCGCGGGCCTTCGTGAATCAATCGGTGGACGTCCTCGCTGATCGCCTCGCGCAGATTTGCGACCAGCACGCGGTTCGTGCCCTCGTGACCTATGACGAGCGAGGCTTCTACGGTCACCCTGATCACATCATGGCGAATCGCGTGGCCGTGGCGGCCGCGTCACGCAGCAACTGCGTACAGCGGGTGTGGTATCCCGTGGTCGCCGAATCTCGGTTTGCCGATTTCGTGCCGCGGGCCCTCGCTCGCGGGGTGCAGCTACCCGCCTGGATTACTGATGGCAGTGCGGGGACGGCGGATGAACTCATCACCTGTCGCCCCGACACCGCCCCGTTTGCGGATCGCAAGCGAGCGGCCATCGCGGCACACGCCAGTCAGATTGACAATGCGGACCTACTCACCATGGGTGCCGAACTATTTGATCTGCTCTTCGCGGCCGAGACTTACCAATTGGGCTGGACCTCATCTCCCGATGACGCCGGTCACCCCACCGATCTCTTAGGAGGACTTGAATGAGCCGTGGATTGACTTTCTTAGCGGTGCACGCGCACCCCGATGATGAAGCCTCGTCCACCGGCGGCACCTTTCCGCTTCTGGCCGATCAGGGCGTACGCACCATCTTGGTCACCTGCACTAACGGCGAGTGTGGTGATGACCCCAATGGACTAAAGCCCGAACACGACGACCACGATGGCGACCTCGTGGCGGAGGTGCGTCGAGGGGAATTGGACCGCGCGGTCGAGATTTTGAACATCTCGCGGCACGAACGTCTGGGATTTCGCGACTCGGGAATGATGGGCTGGGCGGACAATATTCACCCTAAGGCTTTTTGGAATCAGGACCCGGAAGTGGCCTGCCTGGCGCTGGTGGAGATTTTGCGGGAAGAACGGCCCCAAGTCATCATGACCTACAACGCCTACGGTTTCTACGGTCATCCGGACCACATTCAGGCTCACCGCATCACGATGGCCGCGCTGGCACACCTGGACTACGAGCCCACCGTGTACTTCAATGCCATCCCGACCACCGTCATGAACGAGATGCGCGCCCGCTGGCGCCAAGAGGCCATTGACCGAGGGGAAGAACCCGGTGAAGAGGGCCCGGACCTCTCCACTCCCGAATCGGAGATCGCCGTAACCGTTGATATCGCGCCGTATTCGGGCACCAAGTTCGACGCCCTGGCGGCTCACCGCAGCCAGATTGGCGAGAACTCCGGGTGGATGAAGATGGGCCGCGACGGATTTCGCGAGCGCATGGTGACGGAGTGGTTTGTGCGCGCGACGAACCCCCTCCACCTCAGCGAGCCGGCCACGGACATCTTCGTCGGCTACCGATAAATTCACCAACGCAAAAGCCCCCCGCCAACCGGCGGGGGGCTTTTGCGTGAACCGGTTTAGTAGCGGTACGTGTCGGGCTTGTACGGGCCAGCCACGTCCACACCGATGTACTCGGCTTGGTCCTTCGACAGCTCGGTGAGCTTGACGCCAAGGGCGTCGAGGTGGAGGCGAGCCACCTTCTCGTCGAGGTGCTTCGGCAAGACGTAGACCTTCTTCTCGTACTCGCCGTGGCGAGCAAAGATTTCGATCTGCGCCATGATCTGGTTCGTGAAGGAGTTGCTCATCACGAAGCTGGGGTGACCCGTCGCGTTTCCGAGGTTGAACAAGCGGCCTTCCGACAAGATGATGATGGACTTGCCGTCAGCGAAGGTCCACTTGTCTACCTGCGGCTTGATGGTCTCACGACGCACGTCGGTGAGCGCGGTCAGTCCCGCCATGTCGATTTCGTTGTCGAAGTGACCGATGTTCGCCAAGATGGCGTTCGGCTTCATAGCCTTCATGTGCTCGACGGTGACGATGTCCTTGTTACCGGTCGCGGTGATGATGATGTCCGCGTAGGGCAGAGCCTCTTCCAGCGTCGTGACCTGGTAGCCGTCCATGGCCGCCTGCAGGGCGCAGATGGGGTCGATCTCGGTCACAATGACGCGAGCGCCCTGGCCGCGCAGTGACTCGGCAGAACCCTTACCCACGTCGCCGTAGCCACAGACGACGCCGACCTTGCCACCGATAAGAACGTCAGTGGCACGGTTGAGGCCGTCGATGAGCGAGTGGCGACACCCGTACTTGTTGTCGAACTTCGACTTGGTCACGGCGTCGTTCACGTTGATGGCGGGGAACAGCAAGGTGCCGGCGCGCTCCATCTCGTAGAGGCGGTGCACACCCGTGGTGGTCTCCTCGGACACGCCGAGGACGTGAGGGGCCAGGTTGGTGAAGAACGAACCGTCCTGCTTGATCATCTTGTCGAGAAGCTGCAAGATGATGGCGTACTCCTCGGAGTCGGCCGTCTCGGGGGAGGGCACATAACCGGCCTTCTCAAACTCGACACCCTTGTGGATGAGCAAGGTGGCGTCGCCACCGTCGTCCAGCAGCATGTTCGGACCGGCGTGGCCGGGCCAACGCAGCGCCTGCTCGGTGCACCACCAGTATTCCTCGAGGGTCTCACCCTTCCAGGCGAACACCGGCACGCCCGCGGGCTGGTCGATGGTGCCGTTCGGGCCGACGACGACGGCCGCGGCCGCGTGGTCTTGGGTCGAGAAGATGTTGCAGGACACCCAGCGCACGTCCGCGCCGAGTTCTACGAGGGTCTCGATCAGAACGGCCGTCTGAATGGTCATGTGCAGTGAACCGGTAACGCGAGCGCCGGCGAGGGGCTTGGACGCCCCAAATTCGGCGCGCATGGCCATGAGGCCCGGCATTTCGTGTTCGGCGAGCTGGATTTCCGCACGGCCGAAGGGCGCGAGAGAAAGGTCAGCCACCTTGAAGTCAAAAGGGGTAGAGGTCATCAGTGTCCTTTAAATAAATAGGTATATGAACGGTGGCGTTCGACCTCTGTCGATTTCATATCGCCACCAGAAACTGTAATGGCTGTCGCGACGATGTGCGAACGGTGGTGGTTCACGCACCCAGGGCGTGACCTCGGAAAAGAACGTGCGGAGCCAGCGGGTCCTCGGGGTTCAACTGCGGATGAAGAAAATCGGCGTCCGTGTCGCGCACGAGGCCAATCTTTTCCATCACGCGCTGCGAGGCCCGGTTGGCCGTGGTCGTCATCGAGACGATGTCCGAGAGGCCAAGCTCCTGGTGGGCGAAGCGTCGAATTTCCGTTGCCCCCTCGGTGGCGAGTCCTTGATTCCAGTGGGCCGAGGCCACGCGCCAGCCGATCTCGACACAGGGAGTGAAGTCGGATTCAAAGGTGGGTTCGTTCAGGCCGATAAAGCCAATGCAGGTACTCGACGCCTTGAGCTCGGCGCACCACAGTCCCCAGCCCCGCTCGTCAAAGGCGCTCACCACGCGGTACAAGAAGTCGTTCGTTTGCTCGGGGAGCAACAGTGGGCCGAGATAGCGCATGACTTCTTCGTCGAGGTGCAGCGCAATCATGGGCTCGAGGTCGCGACCCTCAAAGCGGCGCAGGATTAAACGGTCGGTCTCGAGGGTCGTCACTGGCCGATGCGAAATTCGACGACGTCACCATCACGCATGACGTATTCCTTGCCTTCGATGCGGGCCTTGCCGGCGGCACGCGCCGCGGCAATGGAGCCCGCCTCCACGAGGTCATCAAAGGCGATGACTTCTGCCTTGATGAAGTGCTTCTGAAAGTCGGTGTGAATGACTGACGCGGCCACCGGAGCAGTGTCGCCTTGGTGAATGGTCCAGGCTCGCGCCTCTTTCGGACCGGCCGTCAGGTAGGTCTGCAGCCCGAGGGTCGCAAAGCCCACCTTGGTGAGTTGCGCGAGGCCGGACTCGCTGTAGCCATAGGACTCGAGCATTTCTGCCGCCGCCTCGTCGTCGAGTTGCGAGAGTTCGGCTTCGAGCGCGGCGCACAGCACGATGGCCGGAGCAGGAGCGACGCGGGCCGCGATGGCGGCGCAGGCGTCGTGGTCGCCGATGGTGTTCTCGTCGACGTTAAAGACGTAAATGAAGGGCTTGGCGGTGAGGAGGTGAAGTTCGGCAATGGCGTCGGCATCGATGGAGCGATCCGACGAGACCGTCTTGCCGTTGTTCAGCAGGTCGCGGACCTTCGTGAGTTCGGCCAACTTGATGGCGGCGTCACCGCCACGCTTGGCCTCTCGTTCGACGCGTGAGATCGCCTTGTCCACCGTCTGCAAGTCGGCGAGGATGAGCTCAGTTTCGATGGTGGCGATGTCGCTAGCGGGATCGACGCGGCCATCGACGTGAATGACGTCGTCATCTTCAAAGGCGCGCACCACTTCGCAGATGGCATCTGATTCACGGATGGCGGCGAGGAACTGGTTGCCCAGGCCTTCACCCTCTGACGCACCACGCACAATGCCGGCGATGTCGACGAAGTTGACGACAGCGGGAAGCTCGCGTTCCGAGCCGAAGATGCCCGCCAGAACGTGAAGGCGCGCGTCGGGGACGGCCACGACGCCGACGTTCGGCTCAATGGTGGCGAAGGGGTAGTTCGCGGCCAAGACGTTGTTCTTGGTCAGCGCATTAAAGAGGGTTGATTTGCCGACGTTAGGCAGGCCGACGATGCCAATAGAAAGTCCCATAACAAGGGGGAAGGCTAGTGCGCGGCGAATTACGCTGACTCTTATGGCCGAGATTCTTCTAAGCGTTCGCGAAGTGACGCGACGCTTTGGCGACACGGTCGCGCTGTCGAAGGCCAGCCTCGATGTCGCGGCGGGCTCTTTTGTGGCCCTCCTCGGCCCCTCGGGCTGCGGAAAGTCGACGCTGTTCAACGTGGTGGCCGGTCTTCAGTCCGCCGACGAGGGCAGCGTGACGCTGAAGGGCGTCGACATTGCGGGTCGCACCGGGCACGTCGGGTACATGTTGCAAAAGGATTTGCTCGTGCCCTGGCGCAGCGTGGAGGACAACATCTTGTTGGCCGCTCACCTCACCCGTGGGGTGACGCCGATGGACCGCGTGACCGCCCGTGAGATGGCCACCCGATACGGGCTGGGTGACTTCTTGAATCACTACCCGCACGCACTGTCGGGTGGTATGCGCCAGCGTGTGGCCTTCATGCGAACCCTCGCCACCAATCAATCTCTGCTCTTGCTTGATGAGCCCTTCGGCGCACTCGATGCCCAAACTCGCTTCGAGATGCAGCGCTGGCTACTGGACGTCTGGGAATCCGCTCAGCGAACCGTCCTCTTCGTGACGCACGACGTCGACGAGGCATTGTTCTTGGCCGATCGAGTGGTGGTCATGTCGCCGCGACCCGGTCGCATCGTGGCGGACCTCGCGGTGACCTATGGACGTCCGCGCACCCTGGACACGTTGACCTCACCGGACTTCATGCGCCTGAAGGCGGAGGTCTTGTCGCTTCTTCACCCCGAGGCTTCGCGATGAAGAAACTGATTCCGCAAATCGTCTTTCCTCTGGTGGGTCTCGCCATCGTCATCGCGGCGTGGCAGGCCATCATCGTGTTCGGCCACGTGCAGCCCTACATCGCGCCGCGACCGGGCGCCGCCATCTCGGCCATCTTTTCGAAGTGGTCACAAATCTGGCCACTGACGTGGACCACGATTTGCGAAACCGTCTACGGCTTTCTCGCGGGCGCGAGCGTGGGCTTCCTCCTCGCTCTCGCCATGGCCAAGGTGTCCATCATCAACAAGATGCTGTATCCCTTGCTGGTTTTCTCGCAGGCCATCCCGGTGATCGCTTTGGCACCGCCGCTTGTGCTGATTTTCGCTTTCTCCATGACGCCCAAGGTCTTGGTCGTGGCGTGGATCGTATTTTTCCCCGTCACCGTGGCGGTCGTCGATGGCCTCGCGCACGTGGACCGCGATTATCACCAGCTGGCCACCGTGTTGGGGGCCAAGCCCTCGCGCACCTTCGCCCTGATCGAATTGCCGGCAATCGTGACGCCGCTGTTCTCCGGCCTTCGCATTGGGGCGACGTACGCCGTCACCGGCGCCATCATCGGCGAGGCGGCCACCGGTGGGGGAGCGACCCTTGCTCAATATCAGCATGATGCCGCCACAAATTTCCAGACGCAGGTGGTCTACGGCACGACCATCGTGATGGCGCTTATTGGTATTGCCTGCTTCGCGGTGGTGTCGGCCATTGAGTATGCCGTGACCCCTTGGCAGCGCCGCTCCACGGCCCGTCGCCGCAAGGCGTAAGAACCCGAGGCGGCTCCGGTAGCCTCAGAGTTACGTCAACAAAGGAGTGTGTCGTGCGTCGTTTTATCCCCTTCCTCACCCTCGGTGTCTTGACCATCGGCGCGTTAAGCGTGGTGGGCCTGAGCCTCGGCAACAAGAGTTCGAGCAGCTCGTCGACGACCACCGTGCGCTTTGTCTACGACTTCCCGGGCCCGGACTTCGCCCTTATTCCCCTCGTCGTCGCGCAGAACAAGGGGTACTTCGCTGACCAGGGTCTGAAAGTCAACGTCGCTTTCCCGCCGACCACCTCGACGACCGCCCTCGAGTTGTCACAAGGTGCCGGTGACATTGGCTTTGTGACCACCACCGACATGGCCGTCGCGGTAGCGAACAAGATCCCCCTCGTCTCGGTGGCGAACTATTCCATGAGCAACAACTGGGCGTTATTCACCAAGCCCGGCACCCCGCTCAGCCTCTCGACGCTCAAGGGTAAGACCGTCTTTTCCTACGGTGACACCTGGACGGAAGCCATGTTGTCCTTCGTCTTGAAGAAGGCGGGTCTCACCTCCAAGGACATCACCATCACCTCGGGTACCAATGACATTCCGTTGATTCTGAACGGCAAGGTTGACGTATCTACCTCAACCACCAACTACGAACTGGCCGGCTTTGCCGACGTTACGACGCAGAAGCCCGAGATGATCATGGGCACGTCGGTCGGCGCGCCCAATGTCCCGGTGTGGGTGTACGCGGTGCTAGGTGACTGGGGTAAGAAGAACCCCGACAAGGTGAGCAAGTTCCTCGCCGCCGTGAAGCAGGGCACGCAGTGGGCCGTGGCCCACCCCGCCGAGGCCGCGACGCTGTTCGACAAGGCGTATCCGAAGTCGGGATACACGAACCAGTACAACGCACTCGGCTGGAAGCTGACCATTCCCTACTTGACTAATGCGCAGGGGCAATATTTCGTGCAGACGCCGAAGCAGTGGAGCACCATTGCGACGGCGCTGAAGGGTGTCGGTGTCACCAGCAGCGTGTCGCCGGCCTCGTCGTACTTCACCAACAAGTACCTGCCGTAGTGAGTAGCGCGTCGCCGCGTCTCGCGGTTCTCGGCAGCGCCAACGTCGACTACGTGGTGCGGGTGTCTACCTTGCCCACCGCCGGAGAGACCGTCGTGGGAGGTGATCTCATGCGCGTCATGGGTGGCAAGGGTGCGAACCAGGCGGCCGTCGCCGCGTCACTGGGCGTCGCCACCACCTTCTTGGGTGCGGTCGGCACCGACCGTGATGGCGATGATGCCATTGCCGCGCTCGGCGATCTCGGCGTGGATGTGTCTCACGTCTCTCGCGTCGCCACTTCGACCGGCGTGGCCCTCATTGCGGTGGGTTTTGATGGCGATAATCAAATCGTGGTCTCGCCCGGGGCGAATGTTCACGCGACTGCCAGCGCGGAGGTCATCAGCGCCTGCGATGTCCTGCTCGCGCAACTGGAAATCCCTCACGACGTGGTGGCACGAGCTGCCCAGTCCGCCTCGCTGTTTGTTCTCAACGTGGCACCGGCCAACACGGTGGATCCGCAGTTGGTGGCCGCGGCCGATCTCGTCATCGCGAATGAAACTGAATGGGCGGCGGTGGGCGCCTCGGTCACCGGACCGGCCATCGTGACCTTGGGCGCTCGCGGTGCGCGGTGGGTGCATGGCGGTGAGATCGTGGCGGAAGTCGCCGCGCCCCCGGTTGACGTCATGGACGCCGTCGGCGCGGGGGACGCGTTTAGCGCGGCAGCCACCTGGCGTTTCGCTCTGGGTGATAGCCCCATTGAGGTTTTGAGATTCGCGGCCGCGGCGGGTTCACTCGCCACGACCGGACCGGGTGCCCGCGGGCATCTGCCAACAGTGAAAGAGGTGGAGTCATGGCTCGCACGCGGGTGGTAATCGATACGGATCCGGGCGTTGATGACGCCGTCGCCATTTTGCTGGCCCTTGCCAGCCCCGAACTCGAGGTCGTCGGCATCACCACGGTCAACGGCAACGTGGCCGTGGACCTGACCACGACCAATGCTCGTCGTTTGTTGCAGCTCGCTCAGGCCGCACATGTCCCCATCGGTGCTGGAGCCGCGGTGCCCCTGGGTGGACCGGTCGAGCACGCCGCGCAAGTACACGGCGAAGATGGCTTGGGGGACTTGCAGTGGGCCGAACCCGCGGTCGCCATCGATTCTCGAGACGCTGTTGACCTCATTAGCGACTTGGCTGATGAGGGCCCTCTGACGTTGATCGCGATTGGTCCATTGACCAATCTGGCTGAGTTGGTGCGTCGTCGACCTGACACGGTGGCGAAGCTCGAGCGTGTCGTGATCATGGGTGGTGCATCATTCATGGGCAACGTCACGGCAGTCGCGGAATTCAACGTCTGGGCCGACCCCGAGGCCGCCGCGGTCGTCGCGGCGCAGCAGTGGCCGGTCACGTGGCTCCCACTCGACGTCACGCACCAGGTGTGGCTCGATGATCACGACATCGATGTCTTCGGGAGCTGGGGAACTGAGCTCGGTGATCGCCTCGCCGGCATGCTGCGCCCCTACGCCAACTTTTACGAATCGGTGACCGGTGTGCGTCACACCATCATGCATGACGCCCTCGCGGTCTACGAAGTGATCGCGCCCGGAGCCATCACCTGCGAGGTGGCGGGTGTGGATGTCGAATGCGGCGGTGACTTCGCGCGCGGCATGACCATTTTTGATCGTCGCGGGGTCGACCGTCAGTCGAATCATCGAGTGGGTGCGTCGGTTGATCGAGCTCAATTCACTGCTCTACTGCACGAGCGACTCGCACGTCTTAACGACTACTTACGCGATTAACACAATCGTCATAGCGGTCGACTGGAATGTCTCCTTCCCCTTCCTTAATCTGATGGCATGACACGTCACGGAATTGCCAGTTGGCTCATTGCGGGCACCGTCGCCGTTACCGCCACGACGGGAGCAGCACTCATGATTGGGCACCAGTCGCCAGCCACCTCGTCGGTCAGCGACACGTCCAGCACGACAGTGCCCACCTCTACTCCCTCGGCACCCACGACGCCCGTGACACCGGTCACCACCTCCGCGCCCTCGCGGCCTCACTCGACACCCACGACGCCGAGCACGACCATGCCAACGACACCACCTACCACTTCGCCCTCTACCAATGACGGCGGAGATGACAACTACGGCACTGGCGATGGGTATGGCGACAACACCGGCGAATCCGACGGCGGCGAATCCGACGGCGGCGATCGTTAAGCATGTGGTCGGCCGAGGATGGTGGGCCGACGCGCCACGCGAGTGACCATCGCCACTGGGACCTGACGGGAAGTGCCGTCACCACATCGCGTCTGGTGATTGCGGCGACCATGGTGGTCGCGTCATCGAATCGCTACTACCTCATTGGCCACAGCGCCGGTGATGGCGCCGCTTCTTTCGTCGAGGAATTCGATCCGTTGACACTTGACGTCCTTCGTCGATCACCCGACCTGGCGGGAGGCCCCGTGTGGCCTGGCGGCGGGGCGGTCATTCGTTCCGGGGACCTCGTCGTGGTATTCGGGCGACACGCTCATCGACTCTCGCCCGACTTGGAGATAGTGGAAGTGCGAGAGCTGCCACGCGAGCGTCCCTACAACTCATTTGTCGAGCTCGATAATGGCTATCTCGTCACGAAGGATTTTGGCGGAGCACGACCGGGCGAGGACGTGACGTGGACCGCGGAGAGTTGCGAGCTGCTGGCGCTTGATCCACGCACCTTGGCCACGGTGGCGTCGGTCACCATGCCAGAGGGCTCGGTCGCACGACTGAGCGCCCACGGCAACGATGTCATCGTCGTGGGTGTGGAGCACCTCTGGGTCTGGTCGCTGACCGAGGACGGTTTTGTCGAGCAGATGTCAGTGCCCTACCGGCGTGACGGGGGTGGCTACGGCTGGGATGCGGTGATCGCGGACGGACGTGCCTGGTTTTTGACCAATGGCGCCGGCAGTGAACGTTATGACGGTTCGCTTCTGGGCAAGGGCATCGCCACCGCGGGTCAAGAAGTGGTGTCGGTGTCGCTGGACGACGGAACACTCACCCGCTATCTCGTGAATGATCAGCCCGGAGGATTGGTAGCGAATCCGCCGGCCGTCATTACGCGGCACCAATTGGTCGTGGGTTACGACAGTGGCAATGGCGTCGTGACCGCGTTCAACTATGGCCGTGGCGAGATGGTCTGGTCGCGTCCGCTCAATCACGCGTGTCATCCCATGGTGCTGAACAACGGCGATCTGCTCGTGATGAATGACTGGCACGTAGAAGCCGGCCACGATGACGTCGTCATTCTCGATTCACGTAGTGGCGAGGAATTGTCGCGACATCACAGCGAGAGCATCGTGCAGTCAGTGCTCTTCGGGGCGCCGGGAGATAACGGCGATCTCTACCTCTGTTCCTTCTCGCACCTGTCGCGAGCGAGCTGGTCCTAATCCATCTCGCGCCACTGGGCGTGTGCCTTAGGGCGTGACGGGCATCTTCTCGCCGAGGGCGGGCAGCACAATCCAGGTCTGACCGGGCAACATGGAAATAACTTTGCCGTGGGCGTTTCGATAAATCGTGGGGCGGTTGATGGCGCTGCGGGCCCAACTGCCGGCGATTTCCTTGCCGCCTTGGAATACCGCCGCGGGGCCCGATCCGACGAGTTGGCCCACGGAGTTCATGGTGCCGACACCACCGGCGTAATTGATCCACATGACGATGACGTTCCTCGGAGAAATGCGAACGTGCGTCGCCGTGATGTCGGGGCGACCAAAGATCGAGCGATCCCAACTCTTGGTCGCCACATTCCAGGTGAAAGTGGGGGCGTAGATGCTGGGCAAGTTCACCGTGAGGACCCGCGCGGGAGCGCCCACCGTCTTTGACGAGGGGGAGCGATACGTGAACAGTGAGGGTGGCGGGACGGGGGTTCCGCCGAAGGCGATGATGCGCGGCGCAATCAGATACAAGTTCTCCGGTGCGAAACGCGTGTGATCGCGAAACATCGCGGCCAGGCGCCGGGAACGGGTTTCGTCAACCAAAGTCACGGGCGCCTTTTGGATGGCACGAATGGCGTAGGCCGCTCCACCGGAATAGGCGAAGATGCCGCCAATGGGGGAGACCACGCCGACGTCGGTAGGTCGCACCGAGCGAACGGGACCAACGCGAGCCGGCAGATGGGTGTTGAAAATGGCGGCGAGGCGGGTGATGCCACCATTAACGATTTCCTCGTAGACCACGTCCGCTTGGTCGACTCCCCACAAGGGGCGCGCCCCCGGAGTGTTCTCGATCTTCACGGTCAGCGCCGGTCGGGCAAGTGATGCGCCACCAGGGTCGAGTTGCCCCGAGAGGGGGGCGACGGGGATGGGAAGAGTCGTCGTGGTGGTTGTTGTCGGTATCGAAGAGTGGCGATGAGCAACGTAGAGTGCGCCAGCCGCACCGGCCCCCAGCACGACAACAATGGTCACCAGGCGGCGAATCAGTCTCATGGCTGAAACCTAGCCGTGACGACGTGGCAATTCATGGCAGCAACAGTCGTTGCACATTGTTGATCTGCGACGGGGCGACACGCCACCACATCCAGCGTCCACGTCTTTCCCCCACAATCAGTCCCGCCTCGACCAGCACCCGGGTGTGGTGCGAGATGGTGGGTTGACTCTTGCCCACGGGGCCTTGGAGATCGCAAGAGCAGATTTCTCCCGCCGACGCAATGAGCGACAGAAGGCGGAGACGAACAGGGTCGCCCAGAGCGCTGAAGACCAGCGCGCGCTGCTGCGCGTCGGCCTCGCTCATGGCCGAGTGGCCCATTGTCGATACCTCGGTCACGGGGATGAGGCGAGATCGAACCATCACCCCACAATACATTGATGAGCATCAATGTATAAAGTGGAGGTCGCGCTCGCCCCCGCTCCTAAAGGTTCGTCCATGCCCCGTCTCGCCCGTCGATTACTAGCCGAATACCTCGGAAGTGCCTTGTTGGCGTGCATCGTCATTGGTTCGGGTATCGCCGCGCAGACCTTGTCGCCGACGGACGTGGGACTGCAATTGCTCGAGAACACTGCGGTGACGGCAGTGGGGTTGTACGTGCTCATTCAGATCTTCGGACCGATTTCGGGTGCCCACTTCAATCCGCTCGTCAGCGGCGTCGCAGCGCTCAGTCGCTCGCTGACGTGGCCCGATTTCTTCTCGTACGTCGTGGTGCAGGTGGTCGGATGTGGCAGCGGCGCCGTCCTCGCGAACGTCATGTTTTCGGAGCCGGCCATCTTCCTCTCGACTCATCATCGCGCCACGGGTGCGCACCTAATTTCTGAGGTAGTCGCGTCGGCAGGCTTGATTCTGACGATTTTCGCGTTAGTGCGTTCGGGTCGCAGTCATCTGTGTGCGGCGGCGGTGGCTTGCTACATCGGAGCGGCCTACTTCTTTACGAGTTCCACCAGCTTCGCTAATCCCGCTATCACCGTCGGCCGAATGTTCTCGAACACCTTTGCTGGCATTGCTCCGTCGTCCGCGCCGGCATTCATCGCCGTACAGGTTGTTGGCGCCCTCGTGGGCTTTGGTATCGCTGTTGCTTTGTATCCGACCACTCAGGAGAAGTAAGTCATGTCCGAATCACCACGTCGCCCCGAAATCCTCTTTCTCTGCGTGCACAACGCCGGACGATCTCAGATGGCGGCAGGTTTCGCCCGCCAGTTAGGTGGCGACCGAGTGGTCATTCATTCGGCGGGTACCGCACCGGGCGAGCATCTCAATCCCGCGGTGGTGGAGGCAATGCTGGAAGTAGGTATCGACATTCGCGAACAGAAGCCCCAGGTGCTCACTGAGGCGATGGGTCTGTCCTCCGATGTCATCATCACGATGGGCTGTGGTGACGCCTGTCCGGTCTACCTGGGCAAGCGATACCTCGATTGGCCACTTGCCGACCCCGCGGGCAAGCCCGTGGAAGAAGTGCGACTCATCAGAGACGACGTGAAAGCGCGAGTAGTGAGTTTGCTCGCAGAAATTCTGGACGGCGACGCGGCGTCGTGATGATCTTTCTCAAGTCTTAAGTGACCATAGGTAGGGTGAGGGAATGAAAACCTCGTCCCTTCTTCGCCACTCGGCTGCCCTTACCGCCATCGCGCTGATGATGTCGTCGGGCACTAGTTCTGCCTCCACTTTGAAGATTTCCCTCGCACCGAATTCGAGCCCGTTGTCAGCTACCCAAACGGCCACGGTGACGGGGCAATTGGATGCGCCCATTATCTGCCCGCCACCGTCGACCACGACCACCACAACAGCTCCCGTGTCATGCAATGTGGTTGTTGATTTCTCGGCCAACGTTCCGGCAGGAATATCTCTTTCGCAAAATGTGTTCACATGGAATTTCAATGAGTGGTCCCAGAGCCGCAGCCTCGTCGCCACCTTGATTGACGCCAGCCAATTCACGTCGGGGCAGGTAGTCACTATTAGCGGCGTAGTCACGTCAAGTGCGGAGTATTACGCCAACTTTGTGCCGTCGTTCACTCTGGTGGTGGCGGGGACAAAGACAACCACGACGACTACGACGACGACCCCACCCACCACCACCTCCACGTCGCCAGTCACGACAACGACGATGAGAACGTCGAATCTTCCCCAGACGGGTTCGTCGACGGATGCTGAGATCCTCCTTGGCACCGCTGTCGCGGCGTTGGGAGTCGTCGCGTTGCGGCGCTCGCAGCGGCAGCATCGCCGCTCAACACCGTAGAAGTAGTCCCAGAGCCAACTGTCGCGCGATGTCATAGTCACACGGAAGGACTGTGGAGAGCGGGAGGTGCTGGCTGACGCATTTGTCGGCTCGGGGGCGAACCAAGAGAATCGGTTCTTGTCACCTGAGTGAACAACTCTGAGGATTGCGTTGGCGTTCTCGTAGACTTGACAGAGAAGTTACGTGCCTGCCCTTGAATCCCCGTCGGGAGATAGGGATTTTGGTTCTTTGCCTCCGTAGCTCAGGGGATAGAGCATCGGTTTCCTAAACCGTGAGCGCAGGTTCGAATCCTGCCGGGGGCACCAGGCATTCGTAGAAACAAAAAACCCGGCTCGAGAATCTCGAGCCGGGTTTTTGATCGGAGGTGACGACTACGCGTCCGCCTTCAATAGTCGGTGGGTCAGCGCTGCGAGAGCGCCACCGACGAGCGGGGCCACGATGAAGAGCCACACCTGGTGAAGGGCGGTGCCACCGAGCAGGAGTGCCGGTCCGAATGAGCGAGCCGGGTTCGCCGACGTACCCGTGACGGCAATTCCAAAGAGGTGAACCACCGTGAGGGTTAAGCCAATGATGAGGCCCGGGACGGCGGTCGGGCCATTCTTACCGGTGACGACCAAAATAACGAAGACGAAAATTGCCGTGAGGATTACCTCGGTGAGGAATGCACCCGTAGCGGAAATGTGGATCATCGACGCGCTGCCAAAGCCGTCCGCACCGAGGCCGATGGCCTTCGTCCAGTCAGGGCTGGAGCGAAAGATGGCGTCGAGCAGGCCCGCGCCGGCGATGCCACCCGCGAACTGGGCAACCCAGTATCCGAGGGCGTCATTGAGACTGATACGTCCAGCCAGCAGGGCGCCCAAAGTCACTGCGGGGTTCACGTGGCAGCCGGAGATGGGGCCGAGGCCGTAGGCAAGACCCGCCAGCACCAGACCGAAGGCCAGCGAGGTGGCGATAATGCCCGCACCGACGCCGAAGCCGGAGTGCCAACTGCCCAGCGTCAACACGGCGACACCGCACGCAATGAACACCAAAATGGCGGTACCGATGAATTCGGCCGAAATCTTTCTAAACATTGAATCTCCTTTGATTCATTGAAGCGATGACACGCCTCTCATTGAGTGTAGGTAGTGAGCGCACAAACGAGAGGGAACGTCGAACATCGTTTGCCTCCACATGTGACCGTTTCTTTCTATGCTCGTCAGCGCGTGACGACTGCCGACTCTTCTTCCTCGATGACTAACGGTTCGACCACTGGTCGAACGTTTAGAGCCGACATCCAGGGTCTTCGGGCCATCGCTGTGGGTGCCGTGATTCTCGATCACGCGCAACTCTTGAATTTTTCTGGTGGTTACGTCGGCGTTGACGTGTTCTTTGTCATCTCGGGGTTCATCATCACGTCGGTGCTGATGTCGAATAGTCGCTCGCGCCAGGCGTTCAGCCTGGTTGCCTTTTATGCCCGCCGCGCCGTTCGCATTTTGCCGGCGTCGGCCCTTGTTCTCATCGCGACGCTGTGGGCCAGCTCCCATTGGCTTCCCCTTCTGCAGACTCACGGGGTCGAGCAAGACGCATGGTGGGCGGTGGCGTTTTTTGTCAACGTTCACTTTGCGCATGTGGGAGTGAATTACTTCACTCAAAGTGTCGCCACCACCAGTCCCCTCCAGCACTATTGGTCGCTGGCGGTAGAAGAGCAGTTCTATGTGGTGTGGCCCGTTCTCTTGCTCGTCACCATGAGGGCCGCCCGACGATTCAAACTGCATCAGCGATTCTGCACAGTGGCCGTGGCGGTCAGTGGAACGTTGATGTCTTTATGGTGGTCGATCCACCACACCCACGCCAATCCCACCGCGGCCTATTTCGGCACGGCCGATCGAGCATGGGAGCTCGGCGTGGGCGTCTCGATCGCCCTTATTGGTCCCGTGATGTGGAATCGTTTGCCCGAGGTATCGCGAGCGGCATTGACCTACCTCGGTCTCATCGGCATTCTCGTGTCGTGCCTTCACTTCACCTCCAGCACCCCGTTTCCTGGCCGCGCCGCTCTGCTGCCGGTTCTGTCATCAGCGGCGGTGATCATCGGAGGTGTTGGATCGCCGCGACGTGGCGCGAACCAACTTCTGAGTCGACAGCCCCTTCGCTATCTCGGCGACATCTCCTTCTCGCTCTATCTCTGGCATTTCCCCGCCCTCATCCTTGTGGGTGATGTGATGGGCGTGCGCTTCACTTCGCCGTGGCGAGTGATGGTGTTGTTCGCCGTGATTGCGATCTCGGCGCTGTCGTATCACCTGATTGAAAATCCCATTCGCCATTCGTCATGGACCTCAGGTCGCCCCTCGCGTGGTTTTGTGTGGTGGCCCCTCACCGTCGGAGCCGTCATCGTGGTCGCCCAGATGGTGACCCCCACCCTGACGTATTCCTCTAGCAAGGGGCCCACCTCGGCGATCTCTCCCGTGGCGGCCGTGGCCGCGGCGGTGAAGGCGGGAGAGGCGAACGCGCCCGTGCCGCACTCGACGAGTCCCTCATTGTTGACGGCGTCTGATGACTGGGTGCGACTCGGTAAGTGCAGCGCGTACCAAGCGTTGACGTCAAAGATCTGCCAGATGGGCGACGCGAACTCGCGGCACACGGTGGTCCTCTTTGGCGACTCGCACTCGGTGATGTGGACGCCCGCTCTAAAGGTGGCGGCGGCTCGCGCCCACTGGAAATTCTTCCCCGTCGTGAAGGAAGCCTGTGGCTATGACTGGTACGTCAACTACCAGGACCAGTTGCCCGCGAACAATCAGTGCACACTGTGGTACCGCTGGGCGTTAGTTCAACTTGCTCGTCTCCACCCTGACGTCATTGTCATGGGCACCTATGCGAATACGACCTGGTGGAAGGAGGGACAAATCCAGGTCCTCAACGACCTTCATCGATTCGCTCCACGCGTCATCTTGTTGTCTGATACCCCGTGGATTGGTTCACCCGCCGATTGTCTCCTCACGCGCGGAGCGACGCAGGGGACGTGTCTCAAGACCTTGCGTCCACTCGTTATCGCGCTTAATCACCAATCGGCCCGTGTTGCGAGAGCCAGCCATTCGCAGTTCCTGAACACCTTCGGCTGGTTTTGTCTCGCGGCCCGTTGCCCCAGCCTGATCGATGGCCTCGTCCCCTTTTATGACGGAGCTCACCTCACGCCTGAGTACTCGCGATATCTCGGCCCGGCACTCGCTGACGCCCTCAACCTGACGGGAACCGCCGTGCGCCCGGTCGCCAACTCGGGTGGCGCGTAAGCAGCGTCGAGAAAACAGGCTCTCAACATTCCATCGCGCCTAGTCTCAAGCAGGCGAGATTGACCAATTAATTGACCTGATGGGGCCAATGATTCGCCACCAACGAGGAGGTTGACATGTCAATGCACGGTGGAGGTGCGGGTGGCCGCGCTGGCGGCATGCTGGCCCTTCGAGGACTTCAAAAAGATCGCGCCATCTTGGAGCACAAGGTCAAGAAGGGCACTCTTCGACGGATGCTGGGATTCGCCGCCAAGTATCGCGGCCGTCTCATCGTTTTTCTCATTGCGGTGGTGCTCGACGCGGTGGTCGCGGCCATTTCACCGCTGATCTTGCGTGACATTATCGACCAGGGCATCGCTCATCACCGCGAAGGGCTCATCATTGGCCTCTCCGCTCTCACGGCCGGGCTCGCTATTGCCGACGCCGCGCTCTCGCTCTTCCAGCGTCGTATGTCGTCGATCATCGGCGAAGGCCTCATTTTTGAATTGCGCTCTCGGGTGTATCGCCACATCCAGCAAATGCCGATTGCCTTCTTTTCGCGCACGCAAACGGGCGCACTCATCAGCCGCCTGAATGGCGACGTGGTGGGCGCGCAGCAGGCCTTCACCGATTTGTTCTCCAATGTGGTGGGCAACATCGTCTTGGTGGCGCTCGTTCTGGGCGCCATGTTCGCGCTGAGCTGGCAAATCACGCTGGTGTCGCTGGTATTGCTACCCATCTTCATTTTGCCGGCGCGCAAGGTTGGTGCTCGTCTCGGCGCGATGTTTAAACGCGGCATGGAATTGAACGCCGAGATGAACATGGTGATGACCGAGCGTTTCAATGTGTCAGGAGCCATGCTGTCCAAGCTCTTTGGGCGCCCCGAGGATGAAGTTCACTATTTCGAAAGCCGAGCCTCCCAAGTTCGCGACATCGGCATTACGCAGGCGACTTTCTCTCGCTTCTACTTTGTCGCCCTCTCACTGACCGCCTCGCTCGCCACCGCATTTGCGTACGGCTTTGGTGGCGTCGCGGCCCTCCACGGCGTGTTGGCCGTCGGCACGGTCGTTGCCATCACCGCATATCTCACGCGTCTCTACGCGCCGTTGACGCAGCTTTCGAACCTCAACATTGACTACATGTCCGCCATGGTCAGCTTCGAGCGTCTGTTCGAAATCTTGGACCTGGAACCCATGATCAAGGAAGCCGAGTCACCTCGCGAGGTCCCCGCCGGTCCCGTCACCTTGACCTTCGACCACGTGGACTTCACGTATCCCGGTGCCGAGGACGTTTCACTGGCCTCGCTCGAGGCGGTCGCACGGCTGGAGCGCATCGCCCGCACCCCCGTGCTCCACGATGTCAGCTTCGAGGTTCTGCCGGGCACAATGACGGCGCTCGTCGGCCCGAGTGGCGCCGGCAAGACCACGATGTCGCTTCTCGTCTCACGCCTCTACGACGTCATTGGCGGCTCGGTGATGCTGAACGGTGTGGACGTTCGCGATCTGAGCTTCGCGTCCCTTCGCGACACCGTCGGTGTCGTGACGCAAGACGTCCACCTTTATCACGAAACATTGGGGTCGAATCTGCGCTTCGCGCGTCCCGACGCCACCGATGAGGAAATCTTTGCAGCGCTCGAGGCTGCGCAAATTCTTGACATGGTGACGGCCTTACCTCAAGGCCTCGACACCGTGGTCGGTGAGCGTGGCTATCGCCTGTCGGGCGGAGAGAAGCAGCGCATCGCACTTGCGCGCTTGCTGCTGAAGTCGCCCAAACTCGTCGTGCTCGATGAGGCCACCGCCCACCTCGATGCCGAGAGTGAAGCGGCGGTGCAGCGTGCCCTTGACGCCACGATGAGCGACCGCACGTCACTGGTCATCGCACACCGCTTGTCCACGATCCGAAACGCCGATCAGATTTTGGTGATTGAGGCGGGACGCATCGTGCAGCGCGGCACGCACGAGCAGCTTCACGCCGAGGGCGGGCTGTACCGCGACCTGTACGAAACGCAGTTCGCGGGCCAGGAGTCTTAAGTAGCCGACGGGGGAGTGACGTCGACTCGCCACCCGTCGTCTCGCCACTTCTTCCACGAGCGAATGTCGTTGGTGAGTAGCCAGCGGGCAAATCGGCCCTTGGCGTACTTGGCGTCGTGCCCTCCTCGAACGGTGCCGTGTACGAGGTCAACCGTCCAGCCACGACCGGGTGGCAACACCACCGCGTGACGATGCGACTGGGGCAACAGGTCGACAATGTCGCCGTCCAGTTGATAGAGGGCTCTAGTGAGTGTGGGCCGCCACCACGAGGCGAGGTTTCCGAGGCTGGGGGTACGCGCATCAATGGGTGCTCGGTAATCAGGAGTGGGATCGTTGAAGCCGACTAACCCCAGCAGTCCCGACACCATGACGATGCGCTCGTTCGCGATGTCGTTTTCCGCGCTGCTTAACCCCGTTGAATCCAAACCTTTAAAGACGACGCCCGTATAACGGCGTGATGCGGGAAGAATGGGCGCACCCGTCGCGAGGCGAGCGTTGGCGCTGTGCGATACCGCCACCAATGTCTGAGGAATCTTGAGCTGAGCCGCAGTTGCCACGGGGAGGTCGTTAGCCACTTGCACGCGCGCGGCACGCAACAATCGTCCATATTTTCCGCTGCCCGCGGTCCACTTTCCTGTGCCGCCCGGGGCTTTGCCTTCACTGGGCGGGAGAAGCATGAACATGCCAGAAAACTACCGGTTACGCCGATGTCGACAGTTTCCGGAGATTTCATACTCCGGCGAGGTCGCCGTCACATTCGGTTAACCCAGCCCCCTTAGGTTTCTCTCCGGAAGACAAGGGCCGACGGCCGGGGGTGACCCTCCGCTGAGAGCTCGAGTAGTCCATTAACTGCATACTTTCTTTAGGAGGAAAGTTTTAATGAAGAAGACCTTCAAGGGTGCCAGCGTTGTGGCCATCGCCGCAATGTCTGCCTCCACGCTTATTGCCGGCATCGCCGGTGCCGCCCAGGGTGACGGCAAGAAGGGTGACATCGACCTCGTTACCCCGACCGCGAGCATCGCGTTCGGTGGTTCGTCGTTCAGCGCCCCCTTCGTGACCTTCATGGCCAACAAGGCCAACGCTGGTGCGTACAACAACCCCAACGCCACCTTCGGCACCGACTCGGCCGCTGGCTCGGGTGACGGCCGCTCGGGCGTGACCGGTGGTACGTACCAGATCGGTTTCTCGGACCAGCCCATGAACCTCGCTGCGGGCACCTTGCCCTCTGGCGTGAACACGGCTGACTACACCCAGATCCCGGTTGCCCTTGGTGGTGCGGTTGTTGCGTACAACCTGCCCGGCCACGACAACCTGAAGCTGTCGGCTGCAACGATTGCGTTGATCTACAACGGCAAGATCACGAAGTGGAACGACGCTGCTATCGCTGCGACGAACCCCGGCGTGAGCCTCCCGAACACGACCATCACCGTTGAGTACCGTTCGGCTTCGTCCGGCACGACCTACGCCTTCACTGACTACCTCGCCAAGGCCACCCAGGGTAAGACCCCGACTGGTGCCTCGAGCGCGGTCATGGAAGGTACTGGCAAGCTGTGGGGCGCCGGCACGACCGGTACCGTCGCGGCTGCTTCGAACAACGCTGCTATGGCTTCGCAGATCAACAACACCGAAGGTGCCATCGGTTACGTGGAGTACTCGTACCTCCTCGTTCCGGGCAACCACCTCCAGGCCGCTGAGCTGCAGGACGCCGCCGGTGCGTACATCGCGCCGACGCTGACCAACATTGCCGCCGCTGCTACCGCTGCTTTGAAGACCATCACGACCGACAACTTCTCGATCACCTACTTGCCTGGCAAGAACGTGTGGCCGTTCGCGACCTACACCTGGGCGATCATCAAGAACGTTCAGACTGACGCCGCTAAGGGTGAGTTGGCCGTGAAGTTCCTCGACTACTTCGTCCAGGGTGGACAGCTCAAGGCTGCGGCTAACGGTTTCGTTGCGCTGCCGAAGGCCATCCAGACCGCTGACCACAAGTCCCTCGCCGCTGTCAAGGACAGCACCGGCAAGGTCCTCGTCAGCCAGAAGAAGTAGTTAAACGGAATTATTGGAGATAGAGATATGTCACTGAACACCTCGACTGTCTCATCTCCATCTCCCGTGACGAACGTGGAGGGGCGCAAGCGCCCCTCCACGTCGTCGCGTGGGGCCTACGAATATGTGCTGTTAACGGCGGCGGCGCTCTTCGCGTTGATTGCCGCGTACTTCGTCGGTACCGTCATTTGGCGTGCGGTGCCGGCCTTCCGCGAACAGGGCTTCGGCTTCTTTTCGAACGCCATGTGGAACGCCAGCTTTGACCCGACCGTTCCCTCGCAATTTGGCAGCTTGTCGATGATTGTCGGCACTCTCATTACGTCGGGAATCGCCATTTTGATCGCCGTGATTGTCGGCACGGGCACCGCCCTCGCAATCACTTTCCTTCTTCCTTCTCGCCTGCGTACCATCGCGGCAACTCTGATCGAACTGCTCGCAGCGGTGCCCAGCGTCGTCTACGGCGTTTGGGGTCTCATCGTGTTGACTCCCTGGTTCCAGTACACGGTCGGTCCGTGGTTGGCGGGTATTCCCGGTTTTGACTGGCTCTTTGGCACTACTGCCGGTGGCCAGTGCTACTTGCTCGCCGGCTTAGTGCTAGGCGCCATGATTCTGCCCTCCTACGTGGCCATCGGCCGTGAAGTGATTAACTCCGTCTCCAAGGAACTCATTGAGGCCAGTCTCTCCTTAGGAGCCACGCAGTGGCAAACACTGTGGAAGACGGTCATTCCTACCGCTCGAATCGGTTTGTTCGGCGCGGGGACCTTGGCCCTCGGTCGCGCGATTGGCGAGACGGTGGCGATGTCCATGGTTCTCGGTAGCGCTCTGTCAACGAACTACCAGTTGCTGAAGCCGGGCGCCACGCTCGCGGGCTGGATTGCCACCCAATGGGGCGAAGCCCAAGGCTCCAGCCAGGTGCCGGCACTGTTCGCCCTCGGTGTGATTCTTATGGTCGTGAGTTTGTCGATGTCACTTATCTCGAATCGTCTCGTCGCCCGTCAACGCCGCGCGGCGACCCTCTAGGAGAATTCCGCCATGACGACTCTGCATTTGGACAACTCGCACCACATTCGCGAACACCTCCGTGAGCGCGCATCGGCGACCATCAAGCGTCGCCAGTTCGTCTCTCGTTTGATGATTGCTTTGTGTTGGCTCGCGATCGGCCTCGCCGCGCTGCCGCTGGGTGACGTGATCATCAACCTCTTTACACACGGTTGGTCGTCGGTATCGAGTTGGGCCTTCTATTCTCAGCTGCCCGCTCAGCCCACCCTCGTGTCACCCGACGCGGTAGGCGGCGTGTCGAACGCCATCGTGGGATCAGCGGTCATCCTCGGCTACGCCCTCATCGGCGCTCTCCCGATTGGAATTGGCATTGGCGTCTACACCGCGGAGTCTGACTCGCGCTTTGCTGCAACCCTTCGACTTGTCGTCGCCACGATGGTGGGTGCTCCATCAATCCTCATGGGCTTGTTTGCTTTTGGACTTGTCGTCGTACAGTTCGGAATGGGATTCTGCATCATGGCGGGTTCCTTCGCCATCGGAACAATGATGTTGCCAGTGCTGGCGGCATCGACCGAAATCGCCGTTCGAAACGTGCCCGCTACCCTCCGCGAGGCCGGTTTGGCTCTCGGCGCCAAGAAGTCGACGACATCGCTGCGCATCGTTCTCCCTGCGGCTATCACGGGCATCGTGAGTGGCGCAATCTTGGCCATTTCTCGCGCTATCGGCGAAACGGCTCCCGTGCTTCTCGTTATCGGTGGATCGCAGGCCTTTACCTGGAAGGCGGGAGACTTCGGCGAGGCCTTGCCCTTCATGATTTACCAAGATGCCAGTTCGAGCTATCCGGCCCAGCGCGCTCAGGCATGGGGAATCGCTCTGTTTATCGTGATCGTGGTTTTCTTTCTCAGCCTCACCGCTCGAATCTGGGCGAATAGCAAGCAAAAGGAGCGCCGATGAGCAATCAAGACGCAACGGTGAATGATATTTCGATGGCACAGGTTGCCGAGAGCGCGTCGTTCGCGAACGCGCCGGTCGCCATGTCTCTGCGCAACGTGTCGGTGGCCTTCAACGGCCGCACCGCGGTGCGCGACGTGAGTTTCGATGTACCCCAGAACGCGGTTACCGCGCTCATCGGACCGTCGGGATCGGGCAAGACCACGTTGCTGCGTGCGCTGAACCGTCTCCACGACCTCACCAAGGGTGCGGTCGTGTCGGGCGAGGTGAAGTTGGGTGACATTGACGTGTACGGCGGGACCATTCCGACCACCGTGCTTCGCAGCCGCATTGGCATGGTCTTCCAGCGTCCGAACCCCTTCCCGACCATGTCGCTGTACGACAACGTCGTGTCGGGTTTGCGCTTTAACGGCGTGAAGAAGAAGTCGATTTTGGACGACGCGTGCGAGCAGGCTCTGACCGCGGCCGCCATCTGGGACGAAGTGAAGGACCGCTTGAAGGCGCACGGCTCCACCTTGTCCGGTGGTCAGCAGCAGCGTCTGTGCATTGCTCGCGCGTTGGCGGTCGAGCCCGAAGTTCTCCTGATGGACGAGCCGACCTCCGCGCTTGACCCCATCTCGACGGCGTCCATTGAAGAGCTCATTGGCCAAATCAAGAACCGCGTGACCATCGTCATCGTGACCCACAACATGCAGCAGGCGGCTCGAGTCTCTGACCAGACCGCTTTCTTGTTGATGGCCGAGGACCGCGCGGGCGTACAGATTGAGGTCGGACCGACCTCCAAGATCTTCAACGACCCCGACGACTCGCGCACCCTTGACTACATCCGCGGTCGCTTCGGTTGATCCGCCCGGACGAGGTGGAGGCGGTAGCCTCATTTCGTCCAAAGGGGGACCATGTCGAACGATTGGTGGCGTCTCAGCGCCGTTGAGCTGGGCCAGGCGATTGCGCGTGGCGACACGACGGCCGTGGCCGTGGCGGAAAGCCATTTAGGCCGTATCGAGCAGGTCAACGGCTCGCTCAACGCGATCGTGGAAGTTCGTCCTGACGAGGTATTGGCGGAAGCCGCTCGAGCCGACCAGGACCTTAAGAATTCGGGAGCACGCAGTGCTCTTCACGGGGTGCCCTTCACGGTGAAGACCAACATCGACGTGACGGGTTATGCGACGACCGAAGGTGTGGTGGCCTTCGCCGACCGCATCGCCACGAGTGACGCTCCCGCCGTCGAGAAGATGCGCGCCGGTGGTGCCGTGGTGCTCGCTCGTACCAACATGCCGGACTTTGGTCTGCGCATTCACACCGACTCGTCGCTGCACGGACTCACGCGCAACCCCTGGGATGCGACTCGCACGGCGGGTGGATCCTCCGGTGGCGAAGGTTCCGCTATTGCGAGTGGCCAAAGCCCCATCGGTCTCGGAAATGACATTGGTGGATCGGTGCGAAACCCGGCGTATTGCAACGGCATTGCGTCCATCAAGCCCGGCATCAGCCGAATTCCTGAAGGTAATGAGACGTCGACCCTGATGCGACTCATGTACCAGCAGCTGCTGTTACAGCAGGGCGTCATGGCTCGCGACATTCGAGACGTGCGCGCGGGATTGCAGATTGCGATGGGCTCGCACCCTCGCGACCCTCTCGCGGTAGATCTGCCGCTCGATGGTCCCGCGGTCTCTCGACGCGTCGCTCTCGTGGCGGAACCGGCGTACGGAACGACTGATCCGGAGGTTGCCGAGGGCGTGCGCCGTGCGGGCGCCGCGCTGTCCGATGCCGGGTACGACGTAGAAGAACTAGAGATCCCCGCCTTTTTCGAGGCCATGTTGACCTGGAGTGAACTGATTACCGCGGGTGGCGCCATCTACGGAGAAGAAAGCCAAGCGTTGATGGGTGTCGGTGGCCGACGTTTCCTCGAACTGACGGGCGGCCTGTTCCCGGCTCCCACCCACGAGAGTGTGCAGCGTGCCTTCGCGGCGTTCGAGGACGCGTTCACGCTCTGGAACGCCTTCATGCTCGAGCACCCGTACATCGTGGGTCCGGTGTGGACTCACCGTCCCTTCACGCACGGTTTTGATATTGAATCGTCGGAGTCGGCACTCAAGGTGATTGAGACTTTCCGCTTTGTGTTACCCGCCAACCTTTTCGGTTTGCCGGCCGCTTGCGTGCCCACCGGAGTCATCAACGGCTTGCCGACTGGCGTACAGGTGATTACTCGACGTTTCCGCGAGGACTTGGCACTGAACGCCGCGGAGGTCATTCAAAACGCGTGGGGCATCATTACGCCAATCGACCCTCGGTAGATTGGTGGCGTGCGAACCTCGTTCACTGCTCGTTGGCATCGCGTTGGTCCGTACCTGTTGATCGCCGCCACCATGGTGGCGGCTCTCATTCGGCGAGCGAACGGTTTTACGTCGCACAGCTTGTTCTTTGACGACGCCTGGGCGGCCTTACCGTCGCACGTCAGTGCCGGAACCGCGTTGCAGATGTCGGTGTCAACACCACTGTGGACGTTGGTCGAGCGCTGGTGGATCCTGCTGAATCCGCATTCGACCTCGTGGAGCCAGATTCCGCCGTATGTGTGTGGCGCGCTCGCGAGCGTGCTCGTCTTTCCTTTACTTCGTCGATTCGGTGCCTCTCGTTGGGCCGCCGCCATTGGCACCAGCCTCCTGGCAGTGAGTCCCATGATCACCGCCTACAGCACTCGCGTGAAGCCGTACACCGCGGAGATCTTGCTGGCCATTGGCCTGTACTTTCTTGCCGACCGTGCCCGCCGTGACCGGAGTATTCGCTCCGTGGCAATTTTCTCCCTCGCCGGCGTTGCGAGTTTCGCCGTCAGCTTCGCGCTTCTGTCGACGGTGGCCGCCTTGTGGTCGGTCATGGCCTGGCAGGTTCGTCGTGACGCCACTGCGAGGTTGCGCGTTCTGTCGGGCGGAGCGATCACCGCGGTGCTGCTGGGGGCCGTCGCCGCTCCCTACGTCATTAACCGCCCCCCGTCGTTGGGCGACAACTGGGTAAATCGCGGCTACATGTTCGGCTACGACTCATTGCACCGCTTCGTGCACAACGTCGTTCAAATTTTCGCGGGATTCACCCACGCTTTCGTCAACTACGGCTTCAGTTCTCGATTCGCCGCGGGGGTGAACTACCCCGCCGTATGGGTCGTGGCCATCGTGACCCTCATCATCACGGCTCTCGTGGTGTGGCGCGTGCGCTTTCTCGAACTCGCGCTACGTGAGGCCGTGGCCCCCGTGGCGTGGGTGGTTCCGGTGAGTTTTCTGGCCGCGGTGGTCGACGCCTTTCCCTTCGGTGATGGCCGCACCGACATCGTCTTTTACCCCGCCCTCATCGTGATTCTCGTATTGGTTCTCGAAGACAGTGTGCGGCGCGTGGTCGCGGCTCGAGGGTGGTCGTGGCGTCGCGTCTCGGCAGTTGTCGCTCTCGTAGCCGTGCTGGCCGGCGTGGATGTGTTTTGGCGCAGTCCGGCCCTGTACCCCAAGATTGACGTCCGGAACCTCTACGCGATGATTCTGAAGCAGTGGAAGCCGGGTGACGTCATCGTGGTGCCCGCCTTCGTGACTTATACCTGGGCTGATGAGGGATTGACGCCGTTCCACGTCGTCATCGGCGATGCGAAGCAGTGGCCACAAGGTTTCCGCGTGGTCTCCGACGATCCGCGAGTGATTTTTCCTATCAACTGGACGGGCTTTGACACCCAGCTCAAGACACTTCGCTTCCACCATCCCCGGGTCTGGTACATCGGGTACACCTTGGGAGTGTGGAACCCCTACGCGGTAAAGGGCAAGTTCGTCGACGGCATCCCGATGAGCAATTACACCCTCGGCACCTTGCAGGCTTACGGCTGGCGCACCTCGTGGTTCCCGAACTATTCCATTAATACCTACGCGACCCCGCTGACGTACCAACCTAATAAGCCCGCCAGCCCGTTCTAGATTTGGGGGCAGTGGTCAAGGAGGACCTATGTCATCGGATCTCGAAGCGCTGCTTCACGAAACTCGCCGTTTTGCCCCACCGGCCGCCTTCGCCGCCGCGGCGAACGCTCAGCCATCGATCTATGACGAGGCCGCTTCTGATCCCGTCGCCTGGTGGCATCAGCAAGCCCGTCGATTGACCTGGGACGTGGAGCCCACGGAGACGCTGAGCTGGAACCGCCCCTTTGCGACGTGGTTCGCCGATGGACGCCTCAACGCCAGCGTGAACTGTGTGGACCGTCACGTGGCCAATGGCCTCGGGGATCGAGTGGCCTTTCACTGGGTGGGGGAGCCCGAGGATGACACGCGCACGATCACCTATCGCGACCTGCTCGCCATGGTGTCGCAAGCCGCGCATGCACTCACCGACATGGGCGTGCGCCGCGGTGACCGCGTCGCGATTTACATGCCCATGATTCCCGAAGCGGTCGTCGCCATGCTGGCCTGCGCCCGTATTGGGGCCGCGCACTCGGTGGTCTTCGGCGGCTTCGCGGCCGACGCCCTGTCGGATCGCATTCGTGACGCCGATTGCCGAGTCGTGATCACCGCGGACGGTGGGTATCGCCGTGGCGCGCCGGCCGCCCTCAAGCCCACGGTCGATGAGGCGCTCGCCGATTGCCCCGGGGTCACCGGCGTGTTGGTGGTGCGTCGCACGGGCCAGGACGTGGCATTCGTGGAGGGTCGAGACCACTGGTGGCACGACCTCGTTGAGCGTCAGTCGACCGAACACCAACCAGAAAGTTTCCCGGCCGAGCAGCCGCTCTACATCATGTACACCTCGGGCACGACGGCTCGACCCAAGGGCATCATGCACAGCACGGGTGGGTATCTCACGCAAGTCGCCACGACGCATTGGTACGCGCACGACCTCAAGCCCGAGACGGATGTCTGCTGGACCAGTGCCGACATCGGCTGGGTGACGGGTCACAGTTACATCGTGTACGGCCCGCTCGCCAACGGCGCGACGCAGGTCATGTACGAAGGCACGCCCGACGCGGGCGGCCGCGACCGGTGGTGGCGCATCGTGGAGGAGTACAAGGTGACCATCCTTTACACCGCGCCGACGGCCATTCGTACCTTCATGAAGTGGGGCAAGGAGTTTCCCGCGGCGCACGATCTCAGTTCGCTGCGCCTTCTTGGATCGGTGGGCGAACCCATCAACCCCGAGGCGTGGATCTGGTTCTACGAGACCATTGGCGGCTCTCGCTGTCCGGTCATCGACACCTGGTGGCAAACGGAAACGGGCGGCATGATGATGACGCCGTTGCCGGGTATTGCCGCGGCCAAGCCCGGTGCCGCGATGCGCGCTTTCCCCGGCATCTCCGTGGACGTGGTCGACCACGATGGCGTTAGCGTCGGCAATGGCCAAGGCGGCTTCCTCGTGATCACCCAGCCCTGGCCGGCGATGACGCGTGGCATCTGGGGCGACCCAGAGCGTTTCGCCGAGACCTACTGGTCGCGATTCGAGAACGCCTACTTTGCGGGTGACGGCGCCAAGCGCGACGAGGACGGCGACATCTGGCTGCTCGGTCGAGTCGACGACGTGATGAACATCTCGGGGCACCGTATTTCGACCACGGAAGTGGAGCACGCCCTGGTGGGTCACCACTCGGTGGCCGAAGCCGCAGTGGTGGGTGCGAGCGATGAGACCACGGGTCAAGCCATTGTGGCCTTCGTGACGCTGAAGCAGGAATTTGCGGAGCAGTCACACGACGAGCTCATCGCCCAGCTGCGCGAGCACATTGCGCGCACCATTTCGCCCATTGCGAAGCCGCGCCAGATCGTGTTTACGCCCGACCTCCCCAAGACCCGTTCGGGAAAGATCATGCGACGACTACTTCGCGACGTGGCGGAGCACCGAGCTCTCGGTGACGTGACGACCTTGACGGACCCGAACGTGGTCAACATGATTGGTGACCTCATGAACGCACACCAATCGGACGACGAGTGATGTCGACGGGACCCATCGAGCGTCACGAGGTCGCCACGGCGGCCGCACTGGTGCAGGCGGGGAGCTTCACCCCCGAGGCGGAGAACCCCCTCGAGGAGGAGGCGTACTGGCGTGCGGTGCAGGCCACTCGCGCCGCTGGTGGTGACGTATTGGTCGCCCGTCGGGGCGACGAGGTCGTCGGCGTGGTGCAGGTCATGGTGCTGACGCACTTTCAGCATCATGGGGGAGTCTGCGTGGAGCTCGAAAGCTTCCACGTACGCGAAGATCGACGCAGTCAGGGCATCGGTAAAACCCTGCTCGCCGCCGCCGAGGAATTGGCTCGCTCGGTCGGCGCGTACCGGGTGCAATTGACCAGCAATGTGGCGCGACTCGACGCCCACCGCTTTTACCTTCGCGAGGGATACGTCCAAGGGCATGCCGGATTTAAGAAGCTGCTGGAGGGCTAGCGTGCGGGCATGGCCCACGTGCACGACATTGACGACGAACTTAAGCCCGCGGCCCGCGAACTTCGCGGCCTCATTCCCGAGGTCCTGCGCGGATTCGCTGATCTCAGCCGCGCGGCCATGGCCGAGGGTGAGGTCGCGGTCAAGCACAAGGAATTGATCGCGTTGGGCATTGCCATCACCCGTGAGTGTGACGGCTGCGTCTTGGCCCACGTGCGTGGGGCGAAGCGTGCGGGCGCGACTCGTCAAGAAATTGCCGAGACCTGCGGAGTGGCGATTTTGATGAACGGTGGTCCGGGCACCGTGTGGGGCCCGCGGGCGCTGGCGCTCTATGACGAGCTCGCTACCAGCGATAGCCCAAGCGCTTAATTCCGTTCACGAAGGACGACTCGAGCTGCGCCGGCTCGCCCACCGAGACGACCGCAGGGTGGCGCGTCAGCAGTTCGCGGAACATCACCGAAATCTCGCGTCGCGCGAGGTGCGCGCCGAGGCAGAAGTGGGGGCCGGGAGCTCCGAAGCCGTAGTGATCGTTTGGGGTACGCCCGAGGTCGAAGATTTCCGGATTCGCGAAGGCGGACTCGTCTCGATTGGCGCTGTTGTAAAACAGCAGGACCTTGTCGCCCGCCGCAAGGTCCACACCCGACAAGGTGTAGTCCTGCGACAAGGTGCGACGCATCCAGGTAACCGGCGATGCCCAGCGGACAATCTCGTCCACCGCCGTTGAGGTCAGGCCGTCGAGGTCGTTGATCCACCGCTGCTGTTGCTCGGGGAATTGAGTTAGCGCGTGCAGGCCGTGGGCGATCGCGGTGCGGGTGGTTTCGTTCCCCGCCGTGACGAGCAAGACGAAGAAGGACGCGAGCTCTTGGCTGGTCAGCTTCTCGCTTTCAATTTCCGCGTTCACTAGCGCGCTGGTGATGTCATCAATAGGGTTTTCGACGCGGTATTTACCGAGATCCTCCATGATGGCGGTCAAGGTGGCGCCCGCCTCCAGGAAGGCGACGACGGGGTCAGTACCGACGGGAATGATGTCCGGGTCGCCCATCGACAAGATGACGTTGGAGCAGGCGAGCACGGTGGCGTATTCGCTAGCCGGCATGCCCATCATGTCGCAGATGATTTGCAGGGGAAAGGGCGCCGCAATATCGGTCACGAAGTCGCCGGTGCCGGCTTCCTCGGCACGCGTCACCGTCTCGGCGGCCACTCGCTCAATGGTGTCCTCGACCGCTCGCACGTTGCGAGGATTGAAGGCGTTGGACACAATGCGGCGTAGTCGCGCGTGCTTGGGGTTGTCTGTCGAGATCATGCCGGAGAAGTACTCGACCATCTCTTCGGGCAGGTCCATGGTGGACACGGCGCCGGGGCCCGAGAGGAAGATGTCCGGGTGACGCGACGCGTGAGCCACGTCAGCGTGCGCGGTCAGAGCCCAGTACCCGTCTGATGGCGGGAACTCCATCGAGGTGCCGACGACCTCGGGGTCGGCGAACTTGGTGATGGGTGATTCGCGACGCAAGGTCGCGAAGGCGTCGTAACGCTCGGACCAGGGGCGACGCCAAAAGTCCATATCGGACAGGTCAATGGAGCTCAGCGGAAAGTCGGGCGAGGTCATGTGCCAAGGGTATCGGCACACCGGTATTTCTTCGGGAATATCGACTTTCTCACATGAGACTTGTCATAAATCGACGAAAAACCGGCATACTGTTTCCGTGAGCACTTTGACCGACACCGAACGCGCCGAGCGCCTGAACGCCCTCACCAAACTGCTGGACCTGCTGCGTCCCTCGGTGCAGGCTGACGGTGGCGACCTGCTGCTTCGCTCCGCAGACGTGGAGACAGGTGTCGTCGAGGTACAACTGGCCGGCGCCTGCACCAGCTGTGCCATCTCCTCGGACACCTTGCAAGGGGGAGTGGAGCGCATCTTGAAGGATCGCTTGACCTGGGTGACCGAAGTCATCGGTGGCCTCGATGACTCGGTGGACCCCGAAGTCTCCGCCGGCCTCGGCACCGGCGGCTACGTGCCGCGTTACCGCAACCTGTAGGAAATTCCCGATACCTCCACCGAGGAAACCGACTAGTCTGAAATTAGTTAGTTAGGGTAAGTAATGAAAAAGGCTGTGGACACCACCGAGATCGCGAGCGACCTTCGCCGATCGGTGACGCGTCTCAATCGGCGCCTTCGTCAGAACTCGTTGGGTGGCGTGTCGCCCGCACAGGCGTCACTTCTCGCGTCGGTCGACATTCTGGGCAACGCCACGCTGGGGGACCTCGCTGCTCGTGAGCAAGTGCAGCCGCCGACGGTAACGAGATTGGTCGCCGCACTTGAAGAGATGGGCCTCGTGCAGCGCATCACCGACGAAAACGATCGACGTTGTCAGCGCGTCAGCTTGACGGCCCTCGGTCGCCGTGAGGTCACCCAAATTCGGGCTCGCAAAACCGAGTACCTCGCGACGCGTCTCGCACAGCTGCCAGAGTCAGAGCGCGAGTTGCTCCCCGCACTCGCCGTTCTTCTTGAGCACCTCGTGGGTGACGCATGAGTGCGGCGCGCCGACTCGCGGGCCAAACGTTCGCCGCCCTCGTCGTGCGGAACTTTCGCCTGTACTTCATCGGACAAATCATCAGCGTGTCGGGCACCTGGATGCAGTCAGTTGCGCAGGGCTGGCTGATTCTCCAGATCACACATCACAATGCCTTCTTGCTGGGCGTGTCGATTGCGCTGCAATATCTCCCGATGCTGCTCTTCGGTTCCTACGGGGGCGTGCTGGCCGACCGTTACAACAAGCGCATCATCTTGTATTTCACTCAGGGATCGTCCGGCATCCTGGCGCTGCTCCTCGGAGTCTGCGTCCTGCTGCATGCGGTCTCTATTCCCCTGGTGTTTGTCATCGCGGTGTTGAACGGTATTTCCAACCTCTTCGATGTGCCCGCTCGACAGGCCTTCGTGCAGGAAATGGTGGGTCGCAACTTGATTGCCAATGCGGTGAGCCTCAACAGCGTCATCATGAATGCGGGTCGATTAATTGGTCCCGCTATCGCCACACTCTTCATCGCCCTCACCGGCACCGCTGGCTGTTTCATTGCGAACTCGGTCAGCTACTTGGCTGTAATTACCGCTCTGGTGGCGATGCGCGACAGCGAATTGACCCCAATTCGCCGTGAACGACCCGGCAAGGGCCAGTTGCGCAGTGGCCTTCGCTACGCGTGGGGGACTCCGCTGATTCGCACGGTGCTGCTCTCGGT